>ERZ773116.445-NODE-445-length-46014-cov-7.406754_pt1 | contig 46014 bp, 38 predicted proteins | sample MGYA00580563_ERZ773116 | MGnify/ENA primary metagenome ERZ773116 (study PRJEB29015, sample SAMEA2737864) | human gut metagenome | biome: human gut; feature: human-associated habitat; material: faeces | place: China | collected 2012 ... | reverse complement strand
GATGGTTAAAGCCAGAAGAATTAGCTGGTCCAGCTGTATTCCTTGCTTCAGAAGCTTCAGATGCCGTTAACGGACATATTCTTTATGTTGATGGTGGTATCCTTGCTTACATCGGAAAGCAGCCACAGTAATAAATAATATTACATATTACAAGCACGATGTGCGTGTATAGATAATGACAGAAGAGTCTGAAACAAGTTTGCTTGTTTCAGGCTCTTTTTGGTTTTGAACTTCAATAGGAATATATAGAAAGAATATTTCCCGAAATTCTTAAAATTCAACAAAAATTTGACTGTCAAAATGTTCTTTCATATGATACAATTACTATAAAAGTTTTACAAATATGAGAGGAGAACATTTTAATGAAACTTGAAGTAAGAGACCTGACAAAGTCTTTTGAAGGTAATCAGGTTCTACACGGCATTTCTTTTGAAGTTGAAAGTGGCAGTGCACTTGGACTTCTTGGAAGAAATGGAGCAGGTAAGACAACTACGATAAGAATTATTATGGATGTCTTTAAAGCAGATGAGGGTGAGGTATATCTTGACGATGAGCCGTTTAACCCTAAGAAGCATCTTATAGGCTATCTGCCAGAAGAGAGAGGGTTATATCCTAAGAAGACAGTGCTTGAACAGATAGTATATCTTACAAGACTTAGAGGACTTTCCAAGAAAGAGGCAGTCAATAATGCAAAGAAGTGGCTAAAGCGTCTTGAGATAGATGAGTATGCCAACAGAAAGTTAGAGACATTATCCAAGGGTAATCAGCAGAAAGTACAGCTTGCTTCAACACTTGCGTGTGAACCAGAGATAGTTATACTCGATGAGCCATTTAGCGGGCTTGATCCGGTGAATTCAAAGATACTTCAGGATGTTGTGACAGAAGTCATAAACGAAGGAAGAATAGTTATATTTTCAAGCCACCAGATGAGTTATGTAGAGGAGTTCTGTCGTGACATAGCGATAATAGATAAGGGAAATATAGCACTTGCAGGCAATCTTAAAGACATTAAGAGACAGTATGGCGAGAATCAGCTGGTTATATCAGATGTTAATATGGGGCTTGATGAGTTGTCACAGATTATAAAAGACAATGTGTCTGACATAATAACAGAGACTGGAAGAACAAGAGAGGAGATTATTGTAAGGAATATAAATGGCGTGTCAAGGGCGGATATTCTTAAAAGAATGATTGCGTGTGGTATAGAAATTGAGCATTTTGAAACTTATAAGCCATCTCTTAATGATATATTTGTATCTCTTGTAGGTGATGATATGGAAGACGACAAAGTGGTAGATTATAAGAATAATAGTAATGACGATAATAGTTATAATAGAGATATTGTTGATGAGTTACCGCAAGGCGAAAGCAGTGAACATAAAAAGTCTGTTGAGGGAGGTGTACGCTGATGAAAAAGTTAGGTGTAGTTCTTCAATATGAGCTTATGACTTATATTAAGAATAAGTCGTATGTAATCAGTACGGTTGTTATAGCTGTTATAGCTGCTGCTATTATGTTTGTGCCAAGATTTATAGATATAAGTGCCATCACAGGAATTACTAATAGTACAGAACAGAATTCTGGTGATTCTGACAGCGATAAAGATAATGTTGATGGTAAGAGTGATTCTGATAAAGATAATAAAGCAGACAATAATAAAGATGTAATTCTTATATATGATGAGTCTGGAACATTTTCAGATATTCAGATAATTCAGGCAGCTTTTGATGATATGAAGGTTGAAAAAGTGTCATCAGAAAGTGAATTAAAGGATAAAGTGTCAGATGAAGAAGTCAAGGCAGGCTTTGTGGTTCACAGTCTTACAGATTATGAGTATATTGTATACAATAAGAGTATGACTGACAGCATTGATATGCAGTTTAATCAGGTACTTACAGCACTTAACCAGATGGTGTACTGCAGTATCCATAATCTTGATTATGAGCAGATAATAACGGCATTTAATCCAGAGATTAACAGTCAGACAGTTGTTCTTGGCAAGGATATGGGAAATAATTATTTTTATTGTTATGCACTCATTATCATTATATTTATGATAATAATATTCTATGGTGTTATGGTTGCGACATCAGTTACTCAGGAGAAGTCCAACAGGACTATAGAGGTGCTTGTAACAAGTGCTGATACTAAGATTTTATTTTTTGGAAAGGTGCTTGCTGGTACAATAGCTTCGTTATGTCAGGCTGGAATACTTATGCTTGCGATTGTCGGTGCATATAAGTTTAATCAGAGTGCGTGGGGCGGAATGTTAGATATGTTACTTGATATTCCTGCAAATGTACTTGTTACCTATGCGTTATTCGGACTTGGCGGTGTGCTTTTCTATACATTTATATATGGAGCATTTGGTGCACTTGTTTCTAAGACAGAGGATATTAATAAGAGTGCCGGAAGCATACAGATGGTTATTATGATTGTATACTTTATTACTCTTTTTCAGCTTATGAATATAGATGGTATTGCTATGAAGGTATTGTCATATCTGCCAATCAGTTCATACAGTGCGATGTTTGCCCGTGTTGCAATGGGAAATGTAGCTGTTTGGGAAGTTGTTGTTTCATTTATAATACTTGTAGCAAGCATTATAGGTGTTGGTATGATAGGTTCATCAATATACAGAATGGGAACGCTTAGATATGGCAATCCAATTAAGATAACTACAGCAATAAAGAGCCTTCGCAAGCAGAAGAATAAATAATCGGAATATTTTATACAAGAAATAATTAATACCTCCAGATATTCATGTCATATCTGGAGGTATTATTATACATAAAACAATATGTGAGATAATCAGGGCTGCATACAGGTATTGATATAATGGCTTAACATATTGTAAATATAATTATAACTTTATAGTTTCTCCACCGGGTATCTCAACGACACGGACATTATTAACAGCAACCCAGACAGAAAAGGCACTTGGGTTATAGATATATTCATTATCGGCGAATATCTGAAGCCTGTCAAATGCTTCGTTGTAATCTACGATTTCGATGTTAGTAGCATACCATATATCATCACGGTGACCAATCATTTCACAGAATTCTTCCATAACTTCCCAATTGTTATTACGTTCAAATTCAAAGCTGTGTCCCCATACATACATCATATATAGGTACTGCTTTTTAGTAAGCTTCATAAAACGCTTGCCAAACTCAACAAGATTATGGTTGTGGTGGCAGGTTGGTATCCAGTTCATATAATCTGTTGGCATAGAAAAGCCATTTTCATCACCAAGAAGAATAGGACCTTCACAATCGTTGGCATATTCGAGTGCTGATTTGACAACAGCGTACTGGTCAGAGGCTGGTCGTATATATTTAATGCCAAGGTCAGCAGCAATGGAAGTAATAAGTTTGTTGCCGGCTCCATTAGGAAGAGCCATTCCTCTTACAGGTTTATGTATTATTTTCTCAATATTAGTCTTATCTTCAAGAATTTCCCTTGCTATCTCATAGCTGCCACATCTGTTCATAGTAGGGTGTGTGCTTGTATGAAGAGCTATTTCATGATTGTCATATAAATCATTCCATTCGCTTGCAGGCAGTCTGATTGGCATATCTGTTAACCCTGAATTGACATTGAAGGTAGCACGTATGCCGTTCTTGTTAAATATATCAACTAGTCTTTTATCTTCAAGCTTGCCGTCATCGTAGCTTAATGTTAATACCTTGAATTTACCTCCTGGAAAGCATTTGTATATTCTGTTCATAATAATCCTCCATTCTTGTATATATTAACATAATGTATACAATCTCATATTTTATAATTATACTATATTAACATTAGTGTGTCATTATTTTGTTAATCAAATACACAAAAAATACAATAATCAATTATAATTTCTTGACTTTTTGTGTTATTTTACTAATAAATGAAACTTTTTTGATGTTTTCATTACAATATATATTGTATCTTTGAATTTCTTTATCATTAATGTTAACACATACATTTCCAATAATACACTCGTTATTAACCGGTGCAGCAATGCTTGATGGAATATTGTACACGACTTCTACATTATCATTATCGCTTATGCAGGCAGACAGTTTTTTATCAAATAGTATATCAATGGAACTTTTAGAGCCGTTTTTAATCTTTATATTAAAGACTTTAGGGCAGATAAGTATGTCCTGCTTTGTATAGCTGGCTCTGGCGTAGTCAAGAAGATGTTTTGCGTCAGACCATTTATAAGTCTTGTTGTCAGGCCAGCCACAGGCAAGCAGGGCAACAATAAATGTCCTGTCGTTATCCTTATAGGCACACACATAGCAGTAGCCGGCATCGCCAGTAAAGCCCGTCTTGCCGGATATAATGTTATCATACATATTAAGAAAAGCATTGGCATTGCTTACAGAATATTTTCTGCCGGAAAGACTTGTAAAACTGTAATCGTGAGTCTGTGTTATAGAAAGGAAATGTTCGTTTTTAATGCAGTAGGACATAACAACTGCCAATTCATAGGCTGTTGTCGAGTGAATGCCTGTATCATCAGAAGCATCAAGACCATTAGGCGTTATATAATGCGTGCTATTACAGCCAAGACTGGTGGCTTTTCTATTCATTAAATTAGTAAATACCAGCACAAGTGCTTTGCTTTGTTCTTTGGATATATTCTCAATAAAATGTGAGTTATAAGAGTAGTCATTTATAAAAGAAATGTCAAAGGTAAGTTCGTTGCGTTCTTTATCGGTTAAAGAACAGATATAATAGTAGGCGGTATTTTCTGCAATTATAACGGCGGTATCATTATGGGAACGAAGCATAAGGGAATAGTACAGGTCTTTTATTGAAAACTGTTCGCCTTTTACAGCATTAAGTTGTACATCTGGCATAGAAGCCGCATATGCAGAAGTGGTGGCAATATAATCATCAGGACATATCTCAAGGGCGGTTATTAATGTCATAATCTTGGTGGTGCTTGCCATAGGTGCTTTGGTGTCAGCATTTTTACCATATAGAAGCCTGTTAGTATCGGCATCTATTACTGCTGCAAATCTGGCGTGTATTTCATTATCTTTCAGAGATGAGTCGTTTTCTTTAGCATTTACACGATTAAATGGAGTTAAGACGATTGAAATAATCAGACATATTAAAATTATGAATTTTAATGGCTGTATAAGCTTTTGAAAAAAATAAGCAACTGCTGATAGCATAAATAAGAAACCCGGTTATTATAATTAATAAATTATACACTTTTATTTTGCTATTATACCTAAAATAAGTTATTATATATTTACTACATAAATAATCATATTAATTTACAGAGGTGCGTATGAGCTACATAGAATTTGATGATGTAAAGAAGATTTATAAAATGGGTGATGTAAAGATAAAGGCACTTAACGGTGCAAGCTTTACGATAGATAAGGGAGAGTTTGCAGTTATAGCAGGTGCGAGTGGTGCAGGTAAGAGTACAATACTTAATCTTATGGGCGGTATGGATACAGCTACGACAGGAAAGATTATTGTAGATAAAGAGATTGTGTCAAAGTTCACGGCTAAGAGGCTTACAACATACAGAAGATATGATATAGGATTTGTATTCCAGTTCTATAATCTTGTACAAAATCTTACTGTAAGGGAAAATGTTGAGCTTGCAACACAGATATGTAAGAATCCGCTTGACGTTGATGAGGTTATAGAAGCAGTGGGACTTAAGGAAAGAAGTTCTAACTTTCCGGCACAGTTATCAGGTGGTGAACAGCAGAGAGTTGCAATAGCAAGAGCGTTGGCCAAAAATCCAAAGCTTCTGTTATGCGATGAACCTACAGGAGCACTTGATTATAATACAGGCAAGCAGATATTAAAGCTGTTGCAGGATACATGCCGTGAAAGAGGTGTTACAGTTGTAGTTATAACACATAATCTTGCACTGACAGCTATGGGCGATAAGGTTATCAAAGTGAAAAATGGAGTAGTTGATAGCGTAACTGTCAATGAAAATCCGCTTCCAATAGAGCAGATAGAATGGTAGTTAATATGGAAAGGCGGAATAAACATAATGGGAAAGTCGGTATTTAAAGATTTAATAAGAGAGATAAAAGGTTCGCTTGGAAGATTTATTGCAATAATGGCAATCACAGCCATAGGAGCTGCATTTTTTGCCGGAGTCACAGCATCTTCGGGCGATATGAAGCGTTCGTCAGATAACTATTATGATGAATATAATATGAATGATTTAAGAATAATATCATCTATAGGACTTACCGATGATGATTTGCAGGTAATTGCAAAAGTGCAGGGAGTAAAGGCAGTATATGGTGCCAACAGCAAAGATGTGCTCATCAATTATGATGATAAAGAGTCAGTTGCGCATGTTTTAAGTATTCCTCTTAATGCAGATGATAATGATGACAGCTATATTAACAGACTTCGCATTAAAGAGGGAAGACTGCCACAGAATGATAAAGAATGTGTTGTGAAGTACGAGTCTACAAGGGAAGCTGTCAAAGTGGGCGATGTATTAAAATTTAAGTCTGGAACTTCTGATGATATTAACGATACATTTAAGGATACTGAATATACAGTTGTTGGAGTAGTATATTCGCCTTGCTTCGTTTCTTATGATTTAGGTTCGTCAGATATTGGTAATGGCAATATCAGCTATTGTGTATATGTTGGAGATGATGAATTTAAGAATGATTATTATACAGAAGCTTACGCTGTAGTAGACGGAGCAAAAGAACTTGATACATATTCTGATGAATATGATAAAAAGGTTGAAAATGTACAGAACAGAATTAAGAATATAGCAGCAGGACAGCTTGATAACAGGAAGAAGGATATAAAAGAAGAATTTGCCAAAGCCAAGGAAGATAAGAAACAGGAACTGCTTGATACAATAAGACAGAAGGTAACAGAGTCTATTACGAAGCAGTATCAGGAATATTATCCGGGATATGATGTGTCTTCAATGATAGCACCTTATATTGAACCAGCGTATATTAAAGCAGTTCAAGAGTTTGACTTTGATGCGGTATATGCAAAGTATGATGAGCAGATGAATGAAACTTTGAATAACTCTGACGACTGGGAATGGTATGTGCTTACAAGACAGTCGCAATATTCGTATAGGGATTATGAGTCGAGTGCTGACAGAATGAAAGCTATAGCTACAGTATTCCCATTGTTCTTTATAATTGTTGCAGGTCTTGTGTGTCTTACAACAATGACAAGAATGGTAGAAGAACAGAGAAGTTTAATCGGAACATACAAGGCTTTAGGTTATGGAAAAGGTACTATAGTATTCAAGTTCGTTGCCTATGCCTTTATAGCTTCCTTTGCTGGAAGTGTAATAGGCTGTATTGTTGGTTTAAAGCTGTTTCCGTATATAATATATAATTCGTGGAACATAATATACCAGATGCCGCATATAACTTATGCAAGCCATACATTATTATCTGTGGCAGTTATTATCTGCCTTGTAGCGGTAACATTTCTTGCGGCATTCTATTCGTGTTACAATGATCTTTCAGAAGTGCCGGCTATACTTATGAGACCTAAAGCTCCTAAGAGTGGAAGAAAGATATTGTTAGAGCATACATTTATATGGAAGCATCTTTCATTTACAAGGAAGGTTACTATGCGTAATATATTCCTGTATAAGAAAAGATTTTTTATGACAGTAATCGGAATCGCAGGATGTACAGCGTTGACAACGGCAGGTTTTGGAATTAAGGACAGTATACAGTGTGTTATTGATAACCAGTATGAACAGATACTGCATTATGATAATGTAATTACATTTAAGAGTGATGTTGAAAGTGAAGAAATTAACAATATAATATCATCTATAAAGAAAGATGAATATTATAAAGAATACACTACAGATTATGGATATACTGCTGATGTGAAAGCATTAGGTGGTGGTGACAGTTATTCAACTGAGATAACTGTTGTTGATAATACAGATAAGTATAGTGATTTTGTTACATTCAGGACAAGAAAGAAGCATAACCAGTTAGAACTTAATGATGATGGTGTTATTATATCTGAAAAGCTTGCAAAGGATCTGAATGTTTCTGTTGGTGATAATATTACTATATGTGATATTAATGATAGGCAGGCAGCAGTTAAGGTGACTGGAATTATGGAAATATATATTAATAATTATATTTTTATGACATCAGGTTATTTCAATGACACATTTGGCTATACACCAGATAATAACAGAGTATTAGGTATACTTAGTGATGACAGCGATAATGTTCAGGCAGTTATCGGAGAACGATATTTGTCTAATTCAGCAGTTAAGTCGCTTACATTCTTAAAGGTTAATATGTCAAGATTTGAGAATATGATACAGTCCCTGGATCTTGTTACATGGGTGCTTATAATATCTGCAGGTATGCTGGCGTTTGTTGTATTGTATAATCTTACTAATGTTAATATATCTGAGCGAATAAGGGAGATTGCGACAATAAAAGTTCTTGGCTTTTATGATAATGAAGTTGGAGAGTATATATACAGGGAGAATATCATACTTACATTTATAGGCGGTCTTGCAGGACTTTTATTAGGAAGAGCACTTCATACATACATAATGACAACAATAGAATTAGACGGAGTAATGTTTGGAACAAGAATTAATTTAAGTTCATTCCTGTTATCATATGGAATTACATTAATTTTCTCATTGATTATTAATGCAATTATGTATCCGTCACTTAAGAAAATTCCAATGGTGGAATCTTTAAAGTCAATAGAATAATTCGTGATTGCTGATAAAGGATTTAATTAATGATTTGATGAATAATTTAGTGCAGTAATTAAAGAATAGATAAGCTGACAAGCCTGCACAAATAATGGTAATATTAATAAGAGCCTCCACATATATTGTGAAAAACGATATATGTGGAGGTTATTTTTGTATGGGGGATATTGGACAAATTATAAAAATTCTGCCGCCAGCTCTGGCTGACAAGCTTAGACTGCATACGTTGTCATTTGGCAGGCTCAACGAGCTAAGATTAAGAGTTGGCAGAAATGTAACTTTAATATATGACAATAAAGAGATAATGTATGATATTAAGGTTACCAAGGACTGCATAATGAAAATGCTGGAATTAGCTTCCAATTACTCTATCTATGCGTATGAGCAAAGTTTCAAACAGGGGTTTATTACAATAGAGGGAGGGCATAGGATTGGGATATCAGGACATGCGATTATAGAGAATAATGTCATTAAGAATTTTAATTACATAACCTTTCTTTGTATAAGGGTGGCACATGAGGTTATAGGGTGTAGTAATAAGGTTGTTGATTTCGTATATGGAGGAGGTATTGACCATACGCTTATTATTTCACCGCCGGGTTGTGGCAAGACAACGCTTTTAAGGGATCTTGTAAGAAATATATCTGATAATGACAGGCTTCATATTAATGTAAGTCTTATAGATGAAAGACAGGAGATAGCAGGCTGCTATATGGGAATCCCGCAGAATAATATAGGCAGACGTACAGATGTATATGATGGCTGTCCAAAAGATGCAGGAATGATGATGGCAATCAGGGCTATGTCGCCGGGGATAATAGCTGTAGATGAGATAGGTGGGCAGAATGATGTGCAGGCAATTAAATACTGCATAGCCTGTGGCTGTACGATTATTGCGACAATTCACGGTTATTCGCTTGAAAATGTAATGAACAAGCCTTTTATGGGTGAGCTTATAAGTTCTGATTATTTTAACAAGATAATAATATTGTCAGGAAGAATGGGAAAGGGGACGGTGGAGCAATGTTTAAATTATCGGGAGCAGCACTCATAATAACTGCATGTACATATTATGGCTTTTATTTAAGCAGTAACCTATATATGAGAACACGGATTATACAATCGCTAATAACAGCCCTTCATTATATTAAGGCACAGATAGGTTATGCTTCAAGCACGCTCCCTGACATATTCAGGGATTTATCTGTTAATTCTGATAACTGCTATGTTCAGGAAATGTTCAGTTATGCAGCGAAGACATTAAGTGATGAGGGCATTGTTACATATGAAGCTGTGTGGGAGGAAGCTGTAAATGTACTTAACAGGAGAAAAATATTAAAAAAAGACGAACTTAATGTAATGTATGAATTGTCGCATTTTAATTCGTATATTGATAAAAATATGCAGGTTCAAAATCTGGAATTATCAATTGAAAGGCTCAAAAGAATAAATGAAAATGTGGCAATGGATATTGCACCGAGAATGAAAATCTGCAGGATTGGTGGAATAACAGCAGGAGTGTTTATAGCAATAATGCTGATATGAACACAGCATAATAAAGAATGGGGATGTGTATGGAAATTAATTTGATATTTAAAATAGCTGCCGTTGGAATAATAATCTCTATACTTAATCAGATATTAAAGCATAGTGGAAGAGATGACCAGGCTTTCTTAACAGGGCTTGCGGGACTTCTGCTTGTGCTTTATTGGATACTTCCATACATATTAGAACTGTTTACAACTATGCAGAAATTGTTTGATATGTAAAAGGAGTAACAATTGCTGAAAATATCTATGCTTGCATTATGCACGGTTATAACATCACTGCTTATAAAAAAACAGTCACCAGTAACAGCTTCTGCTATAGGACTTTCGTTATGCCTTATTATTTCAATTAATATAATAAATAACATATCAGCCATAACAGGACAGCTTGGAGTAATGATTTCTTTAACAGGAATTGGTGATGTGTATATAAAGATAATAATGAAGATTATAGGAATAACCTTTATAACGCAGCTTATATCTGATGTGTGTAGGGATAATGGGTTTAACGCGGCGGCATCACAGCTTGAGATTATGTGTAAGATTGCTGTTGCAACAATAAGTATTCCAATTGTACTGTCGCTTATGGAGATGATTAATAAATGTATAAAATAAGATGTATATTAATGCACAATAACTGCCCCCAATATATGTTGTCATTATTAAGAAGCATATTTACTGGGCGGAAATATATATTTATGAAACTTAATTATATACTACCGCTATTAAAAAGCGTATTACTAATGTCAGTAATATTAATGCTTGTATACAATAATGACAATGTGATTAAAGCGGAAACTAACGGACAGGAAACTGTCACGGATACATCTGGCTGGTCTGATTATGATTATAAGGATATTGATAAGATATTAAAAGAAAGCAGTTACAATTCGGTTACCTTTGAGGATATAGTAGACAGCATATATTCGGGTAATTCAACGAGGGATTCGAGTAAGAAGATTGTACAGTATATAACAGAGGTTATAAGCAGTAACCGTAATGATTGTATGAAGATACTTATTTTATGTATTTTATCTGCATTTATAAATGTATTTGGCCCATTTTTTAATAAACAGCAGCTTACCGAAAGTACATTAAGTGTTATAGCAATATCTCTTATAACGATATTGTTTGTTGTGTTCATACAGGCTTCAGATACAGCCAGCAGCACTCTTACATCGATTATTAATCTTTATAAAGCAATCAGTATGGTGTTCCTGCCGGCAATAAGTGCTTCTGGTGCAATAATGAGTAAAGCTGTGTATTACCAGATAATAATTGCTATGATTGCGGTCAGCAATATATTTTTTAAAAATATATTATTAAAAACAAATAAAATATATCTCATAATTTCGTTATGTGACTGCATAGACAAAGAAGCACATATGGATAAGGCGTGTAACCTTATTAAAAAAGGAGTGAAATGGTGCTGCTATACGATACTTACAGTGTTTATTGGACTTAATGCAATTAAGAGCATATTAACACCTGTTCAGGACACGGTTAATTCTAAAGGTATATTTATGGGGATAAGCCTTATACCTGGTATAGGTGACACAGCACAGGTGTTATCCAATACGATACTTTCATCTTCTGCATTAATAAAAAATGCAATCGGTGTGTCGGGAATTATTGCTATTGTTATGTGTATGTTCTTTCCGTTGCTGCGGATTGGTCTTCTTGCGGTTATATATCAGGGGATTGCTGCAGGACTACAGCCAATAAGTGATAAGAGAATGGTAAGGGCAGTCAGTTCGCTTGGGCAGGCACTTGGAATGATTGTATATATTATGATGATTACACTTGTCCTGTTTATATTAACAATAGCAATTATATGTGTTGCAACTAACAGTGTATCAGTATGAAAGGAGGCACAATGAAGCTGTATTCGTGGCTTAGGGCATTGCTCATATTTATGGTTATGTCGGCTGTATTAATGAATATTATTCCACCCAGGTATGAGGGCAGCTATAAGGTGGTAATGAGGCTTATATTCCTTATGATTTTATTAAAGCCTGTACTTCTGCTTTTATTTAATGAGGAATATATAACTGACAGGGTAAATACATTGTATAATGATTATAGTAAAAACATTGCAGGCTATTCAAGTTCGTATACTGGTGATAGCAGCCTTCAATCAGACTATGACAGCTATGTGAGCAATGTAGTAAAACAGACAGTTATAAGCAGGGTGTTAAATATAGCAGAGGAGTGTGGAGTTGAAGTTAATAATGTAAAGGTTGAATTAAACGATAAGAGCATATTGAATAAATCAGACACCGATTATTCATCTGTAATTACAGGGATTGATATATCAGTAAAAAACAAAAAAAGTGTTTCAAGTTTGGAAAGCACACAGAATGCTAAAACGGCTTTGAATAAATCGGACATAGAGCAATTCGCTAAAATGGTAGCGGATAATTTTAGTATAGATGAAATACTTATCAATATACATTAAGCCAGGTACAGAGAATATTTCGTATTCCGATGTTCAGGACGGAAAGGAGAATTATTATATTTAATTATGAAAATATATTGAATAAATTAGGCAAAGATAAAATATTAATAGTAATACTAGCAGGCATACTGCTTATGGTTATATCAATTCCTGTAAAAGACAGACAGACTGTATCAGAAAACACAACATCTAATCAGGAAAGCGGTGAGGCCACACAGAAAATGTATGAGGAATATGTAGAGAAAAGATTAGAAGATACCTTATCTGATGTGGAGGGGGCGGGAAAGGTTAAAGTTATGGTCAGTCTTAAGAATTCGTCTGAAAAGATACTTGCCAAGGATACAGATTATTCTGATGAAGAAGTTAATGGGAATAATGATGAGAATTCCAATAGTACGCAAAAAACAGAGACACACATTTTTTATGATACAGCTAATGGTAATACGCCATATGTAGTAATGGAGAATATGCCTGTTATTGAAGGTGTGATAATAGTATGTGAGGGTGGTGATAATAAAGAGCTTGTAAGTGAGATTACGAATGCTGTATATGGGCTTTTAAATGTTCCTGTACATAAAATCAAAGTAATGAAAATGTCTTAAATATGGAGGTTTTTTGTGAAAAGAGTTAAGAAAAATCAGGTTATTATTACAGCACTTGCTATTATGATAGCTGTTGCGGGATATATTAATTATGCAGGAAACATTTCAGATATAATATCTGTCAGCAGTAAGAGCGGCAGTAAAGTTGTCAATACATCAACAGATGATACAATATTTACTGAGGAAGAACCAGATGATGAGAGTCTTGAAGAACCAGGAAGCGTTATACTTACATCAGGACAGGGCGTGTCTTCAAGTGTAATCTCTGAAGCTAAGCTTAACAGAGAACAGATACGTGCCAAGAATACAGAAAATCTTACTAATATAGTCAATGATACAGCAATCGATAAGGCTTCAAAGACAGAGGCGATAAATGAACTTGCCAAAATTGCAGAATATTCAGAAAAAGAGGCAGCTATTGAGTTGTTATTAGAGGCAAAGGGATTTAATGATGTGGTGGCTTCAGTGGCAGAAGACAGCGTTGATATTGTAATTAACCAGCAGACATTAGAAAACAGCCAGAAAGCTCAGATTGAAGATATAGCAAAGAGAAAGACAGGGGTTACATCGGATAAAATTACCATTAATGTTATTAAGTAACTTATCATTGCATTTATTTATATTTTTTATTATAATAGATTAAAGATTACGTTAATAACAGTCAGGAGGGCATTATGACAAAAGAGTTTGAAGATAGAGGTAATACTTATACAATTCACGAAAGCAAGGATATTGGCGAAGTAAGAGTTGCAGATGAGGTTGTTGCTATTATTGCAGGTCTTGCTGCTACAGAGGTGGAAGGCGTTGAGAGTATGGCTGGCAACATCACTAATGAACTTGTAAGCAAGCTTGGAATGAAGAATTTATCTAAGGGTGTTAAGGTTCACGTTGGTGAGAATGATGTGACAGTTAATCTTGCACTTAATATTAAATATGGCTGTGAGATACCTAAGGTATCAGCCGCAGTACAGGACAGAGTTAAGACAGCAATCGAGACAATGACAGGTCTTGAAGTATCAGAAGTTAACATTAAGATTGCTGGCGTTAATATTGACAACTAAGTACAGTAAGCTTTTGGGACTGTCCTTAATGGACAGTCCTGTTTGAGTAATTAATTGATGAGAGGATTCCTATGACAAGATCAGAAATGAGAGAACACGTTTTTAAGCTTATATTCCGTGTTCCTTTCCACGATAAGAATGAATTAAGAGAACAGATTGACTACTATTTTGATGATTTGACAGATGTCAATGAGAAAGATTACGAATATATTAAGAATAAGGCACTTCTTGTATGTGAATTAAGCGATGAGCTTGACGAGAAGATTAATTCGGTATCAGAAGGCTGGCCGGTTGACCGTATTGGTAAGGCAGAGCTTGCTATTATGCGGCTTGCAGTCTATGAGATGCTTTATGATGATGATATTCCTGTTAATGTAGCTATTAATGAGGCTGTAGAGTTAGCTAAAAGTTATGGCTCTGATGATAATGCAGCATCATTTGTCAATGGTGTTCTTGCAAAGCTTGTATAATAACCTTTTGCTGAATTAAAGAGCATAATAAAGAGATTAAGAAAGAGGAACGATGGCTGGAGTATATACTGTAACACAGATTAATTCCTATATTAAGAATATGTTTAGACAGGATTTTGTACTTAATCGTATTCAGATAAAAGGGGAAATATCTAATTGCAAGTATCATACATCCGGTCATATTTATTTTACTTTAAAAGATTCGGGTGGAACGATTGCAGTTGTTATGTTTGCCTCTTATGCATCAAAGCTTGATATAAAGCTTGAAAATGGAATGTCTGTTGTAGTAGATGGCAGAATTGATATATATGAACGTGATGGCAGGTATCAGTTGTATGCCGTTAATATTACCGAAAGTGGTATGGGGGATTTATATAAGAAGTTTGAACAATTAAAACAGCAGTATGATGATATGGGATATTTTGATTCATCATATAAGCGTCCGATACCACGTTTTGCAAGAAAGATAGGAATTGTAACAGCTTCAACAGGGGCTGCTATACACGATATAATGAATATATCACACAGGCGCAATCCGTATGTAAGTCTGTATCTGTATCCTGCATTAGTTCAGGGCGAATATGCCAAGTACAGTATTGCCAAGGGAATAGCTGTGCTTGATAAGTTCGGGGTGGATTGCATTATTGTTGGACGTGGAGGAGGTTCACTTGAAGACTTGTGGGCATTTAATGAACCAGAGGTTATAGAGGCAGTATTTAGCTGTAATACACCGGTTATATCAGCGGTTGGGCACGAAACAGATTTTACAATCACAGACTTTGTGGCAGATTTAAGAGTTCCAACACCATCTGCCGCTGCAGAGTGTGCAGTATTTGATATGGTACAGGTTGATGATTATATGCAGGCATACAAGAGACGTTTAAGAAATGCTCTGGATAATGTATTTGCCAGATATAAGAACAGGGCAGAGAAGGACAAGCTTTCTTTGCAGATATACAATCCTATTAACCAGATATATGAAAGAAGACAACGTCTTATTCATATAGAGGATATATTAAATAACCAGATGACACAAGCAGTGGAACGCTACAGGCAGAAGCTGTCATTAGCTGCGTACAGACTTGATAATGTAAGTCCTTTAAAGAAGTTTGACAAGGGCTACAGCTATGTAGAGAATAATAAACAGAGGGTACAGTCGGTTAACGATGTATCAGTAGATGATTTGTTAACACTTTATTTAAAAGATGGCACTGTGACAGCTAAGGTCACAAATATTGATAATGTTTAATGAGGTATAATTAATGGCAAAGGCTTCTAATCTTGAAGATACATTTAATAAGCTTGAGGCAGTTCTTAATGAAATGGAACAGGGCGAGCTTACATTAGATGAGTCTTTTAAAAAATATAAAGAAGGTATGGAATTACTCAATAAATGTAATACTATGCTTGATAAGGTTGAAAAACAGATTGTTATAATTGATGATAATGGGGTGGTGGATAATAATGAATAATTTCAAAGAACAGTTAAGCAAAGAGACCTCCTGTATAGATAATATAATAGAAAAGTACCTGCCAGAAGCTAAGGGACACGCAGAATATATTAAATCTGCGATGGATTACAGCGTGGAAGCTGGCGGCAAGAGAATAAGACCAATGATTATGCTTGAAACTTACAAGTTGTGTAATGGTACTAACGAGGAAGAATTGTATCCATTTATGGCGGCTCTTGAGATGATACACACTTATTCTTTGGTGCATGATGATCTTCCTGCTATGGATAATGATGACTATAGAAGAGGAAAGCTTACAACACATAAGAAATTTGGTGAAGATTTTGGAATATTAGCGGGTGACGGACTTTTGAATCTTGCGTATGAAACAATGCTTTCAGCTATACATAAAGCAGCAAAGACAGGTGATGCACAGGCTGTATTAAGATATTCTGCTGCCGCAGATGTGATAGCTAATAAGGCTGGTGTTGATGGTATGGTCGGAGGACAATCGCTTGATGTAATGCTTACAGATAAGCCGATGAATGAAGAACAGCTTGATTACATTTTCAGATTAAAGACGGGTGCTCTTATAGAAGCAGCATTTATGGCTGGTGGAATTATTGCAGGTTGTGATGAAAATGTCACTAAGCTTCTTGAGGAAACAGGTTATAATATAGGCTTCGCATTTCAGATTAAGGACGATATTCTTGATGTTACAAGCACACAGGAAGTACTTGGAAAGCCTGTGTTAAGTGATGAGAGAAATAATAAAACAACATATGTTACACTTTATGGAATGGAAAAAGCAGAAAAAGATACTGCTGATATGTCCGTAAAAGCATTGGAAACACTCAAAACTATTGGACATAACGAGTATCTGGAGGATTTAATCACAATGCTTATACATAGGGATAGGTAATCGTGTGAAAGAGGTTAATTATGATACTTGAGAAAATCAATAAACCTAACGATATTAAGAAATTATCACCAATAGAATACAACCAGCTTGCTGATGAGATACGCCAGTTTCTTATTGATAAGATAAGTGTCACAGGCGGACATCTGGCTTCTAATCTTGGCGTTGTGGAGCTTACTATGGCACTTCATATTGTATTTAATCTTCCAAAGGACAAGCTTATATGGGACGTAGGACATCAGTCATATACGCATAAGATACTTACAGGAAGGAAAAATCAATTTGATGAATTAAGAAAATTCGGCGGTATGAGCGGCTTTCCTAAGAGAAATGAAAGTGATTACGATGCTTTTGATACAGGTCACAGCTCGACATCAATATCAGCAGGACTTGGAATTGCTATGGCAAGAGATGTACAGCACGAAGATTACAGTGTAGTTTCTGTTATAGGTGATGGTGCACTTACAGGTGGTATGGCATATGAAGCTTTAAATAATGCTTCAGGTATTAAGGGTAATTTTGTGATTATACTTAATGATAATACAATGTCAATTTCTAAAAATGTCGGCGGCGTATCCAATATGCTTAGTGAAATACGTTCGTCAGACTCTTACTATGATTTAAAAGAGAATATAGGCAATGTATTATATAAGCTTCCTAAAGGGGACAAGGTTGTAAAGCTTATCCAGAAGACAAAGTCGAATCTAAAGCAGGTGATTCTTCACGATTCGATGTTTGAAAGTATGGGTATATATTACCTTGGACCAGTTGACGGACACGATATGGATAAGCTTATCAAGATACTTACAGTTGCAAAAAGAATAAATGGACCTGTGCTTGTCCACGTTGTTACGCAGAAAGGACGTGGTTACAAGCCGGCAGAGCGCAATCCAAGCAAGTTTCATGGTATTGGACCATTTGATGTGGCGACAGGTATGGAGATTAATAAATCTGACCGGCCAACATATTCGCAGGTGTTCTCTAATTCTATATGTGAAATAGCCAAGAAAGACAGGTCTGTATGTGCTATTACAGCGGCTATGCCAGACGGAGTTGGGCTTGCTAAGTTCTCAAAGTGGTTTCCGGATAGATTTTTTGATGTCGGAATTGCTGAGGCTCACGCTGTAACATTTGCGGCAGGATTGTCAGCAGGCGGATTAAAACCAGTGTTTGCGGTATATTCTTCATTTTTACAGAGAGCTTATGACCAGATATTACATGATGTGTGTATACAACAGCTTCACGTTGTGTTTGCAATAGACAGGGCAGGACTTGTTGGAAGTGATGGAGAGACACATCAGGGGATATTTGATATATCATTCCTGTCATCAATACCTAATATGACTATTATGGCACCAAAGAATGATTATGAATTAAAGTCATCACTTGAGTTCGCTCTGGAAGAATTTAATGGGCCGATAGCTATAAGATATCCAAGAGGCGAGGCAGTTGTCAGATTTCGCGAATTTAATGCACCGGTTGAATACGGCAAGGCTGAGCTTATGTATGAAGAAAGTGATATAGCAATTCTTGCACTTGGAAGTATGGTTGATACAGCATTTAATGTAAGGGAAAGACTTAAAGAGCAGGGCTATAACGTGACACTTGTAAATGCACGTTTTGTAAAGCCTATAGACAGTGCAATGATTGATAAAATAAGCACAACACATAAGCTTATAGTAACACTTGAAGAGAATGTATCATCGGGCGGATTTGGGCGTGCAGTCTGTCAATATATCAATGATAAAGAACTTCATAACTATGTGCTTGACATATCACTTCCTGATGATTATATAGAACACGGAAGTGTTGATATATTACGGCGTGAGACAGGAATAGATGAAGATACAATTGTTAAACGTATAACAGCAGTTTATAATAATATTGGAGATAATAATAATGAGCAGTAAAGAAAGATTAGATGTTCTGTTAGTGAACAGGGGGCTTGCTGATTCCAGGGAAAAGGCAAAGGCTATAATTATGTCTGGAAATGTATATGTTGACGGACAGAAGGAAGATAAAGCTGGGTCATCATTTAATGAGACTGTTAATATTGAGGTAAGAGGCAATACACTTAAGTATGTAAGCCGTGGCGGGTTAAAGCTTGAAAAAGCTATGGAGAATTTTGATGTAACGATTGAAGGGAAAATATGTATGGATGTTGGTTCATCAACAGGTGGTTTTACAGATTGTATGCTTCAGAATGGTGCTGTTAAAGTATATTCTGTTGATGTAGGGCACGGACAGCTTGCTTGGAAGCTTCGTAATGATGAGCGTGTTGTATGTATGGAAAAGACTAATATACGATATGTAACACCGGAAGATATTGCGGATAAGATAGATTTTTCAAGCATTGACGTATCATTTATATCGCTTACAAAGGTGCTGCTTCCAGTGAAAAATCTTCTTACAGATGACGGGCAGATAGTATGTCTTATAAAGCCACAGTTTGAAGCTGGAAGAGAAAAGGTTGGTAAACACGGTGTTGTAAGGGATAAGGCGGTACACATCGAAGTTATAGAAATGGTTATTAATTATGCAATTTCAATTGGATTTGAGATACTTAACCTTGAATTCTCGCCAGTTAAGGGTCCGGAAGGAAATATCGAATATCTTCTTCATTTACAGAAACATATAGAAGGAACCTATGATAATATTCCTTTCACAATACAAAATATAGTAGACAAAGCCCACGAAACATTGTAATATATTCATATAGATATTAATATTAATTTAAAGTATAGAGGCGTTAATGAAATCTTTTTACATAGTCACGAATACAACTAAAGATCCAGACCTTGTATATACAAACAGTATTCTGGATTATCTTAATAAGCACAATGTAAGCTGTATATATAATCCTGACTCGGCAGATGTAGAACATACTGATTATTGTTATACGAATGCTGATGTTGTGCCAGATGATACAGAATGCATAATTGTTCTTGGTGGGGATGGTACGCTTATACAGGCGGCAAGAGACCTTAATTCTAAGAATATACCTCTTCTTGGTGTTAACATAGGAACGCTGGGGTATCTTACTGATACAGATATGAACACAGTGTATGATACCCTTGAAAGCCTTATTAATGACTGTTATGAGATAGATACAAGGATGATGCTTGATGGAAAGATATACCGTGATGACAAGCTTATATATGAAGATGTAGCACTTAATGATGTAGTTCTTAGCAGAAGGGGAATATTAAGGGTTATAGATTTTGATATATATGTCAATGGAGAATATCTTAATTCGTTCGCGGCAGACGGAGTTATAGTATCTACGCCGACAGGTTCTACAGCTTATTCTTTATCGGCAGGCGGACCAATTGTCCAGCCGAATGCACATCTTATAATGATTACACCAATATGTGCACATACACTTACTCAGAGAAGCATAATATTTGAACAGAATGATGAGATTGTAATACAGATGAATGATAATAAGAAATTATCAGAAGAAAGAGTAGCTACATATGATGGAGAAAGCTATTGTAATGTCATAACAGGGGACAGAGTTGTTATTACCCGTTCTGATAAGACAGCACGGCTTATAAAGACAAGCAGAATTTCTTTCCTTGAAAGGATAAGGAATAAAATGTAGCCGGAATAGGAGAAGAAAAGTGAAATCAGACAGACATAAAAAAATATTAGAACTTATAGCTGATAATAATATAGGAACTCAGGAAGAGCTTGCTGATGCACTTAATAAAGCAGGATATAATGTAACTCAGGCGACTGTTTCAAGGGATATAAGAGCACTTAATCTTACCAAGGTCACAATTGACGGGGTTAATCAGAAGTATACAACTCTTTCACATAGCAGTCCTGTACCTAATGACAAATATATAAGAGTGCTAAAGGAAGGCTATCTTTCTATGGATATGGCACAGAATATTCTTGTTATAAGGACTGTTCCGGGTATGGCAATGGCGGTGTGTGCGGCACTGGATGCACTTAAGCTTGATGAGATAGTTGGTTCTATTGCAGGTGATGACACTATTATGTGTGCTGTAAGGACTGTTAAGGATACTGTAAATGTTTCTAATAAACTTAAGAAACTTATAAAGGCATAGTATTATAAAGATATAGTATCAGAGGAGGAATATGTTATCTAATTTACATGTTAAGAATCTTGCACTTATAGAAGAAGAAAATATTGATTTTGAAGAGGGGCTTAATATTCTGTCAGGAGAGACAGGTGCAGGTAAGTCTATTATATTGGGTTCTATTAATGCGGCACTAGGTGCCAAGACATCGCCTGATTTTATAAGAACAGGTGCAGAATATGGACTTTCAGAACTGCTTTTTAATATTGAAGATGATAATGTAATTGAACGCATAAAAGAGCTTGGAGTTATAGATATTGAGAATGGTGAACTGCTTATTTCAAGAAAGATAACACCAACACGTTCGCAGATAAAGGTTAATGGACAGAATTTTACAGCGGCACAGACACAGAAGCTTGCACGCTATCTTATAGATGTTCATGGACAGCACGATAACCAGATACTTATGGATGATGCTAATCATCTGACGGTTGTAGATACATTCTGTGCTGATGAAATAGCTGAATTAAGAGAGGCTATGGAAGATGCATATAAAGATATGGTTAAAGCAAAGAAAGCGTTAGAACTTATTGATAAGGATAAAGATGAACTTCAAAAAGAGATAGCATTTCTTGAGTATGAAGCTAATGAGATACAGACGGCCGATATACAGCCAGATGAAGATGAGGAGCTTGAAGCAAGATATCATAAGCTTAATAATTACCAGAAGATTACTAATGAGCTTTCGTATGCAGATATGCTTTTGAATTCAGGTAATGATAATATAAGTGATATGATAGGAACTGCATTAAAGTCACTTATAACAGCAAGTGAATATGATGATGTATTGAAAGAGTGCTGTGATACTTTGTCTGATGCTGAAGGACTTATTCGTGATGCCGGACACAGTATCAGTTCATATATAGAGAACTCTGAATATGATCCAAGAGAGTTTAGCGAACTACAGGAAAGACTTGATCTTATTAATAATCTTAAGAACAAATATGGAAGTTCAATAGAGGCTATTAATGATACCTTAAAGGCTATTAATGCGAAGCTTGCAGATTATTACAATTTTGATGAGCTTATAAGCAGAAGGAAAAAAGAGTATGAAGAAGCATGCTGTAAGGCGTGGGATATAGCCCAAAAGCTAAGTTCCATAAGACAGCAGGCAGCAGTAAAGCTTGCAGAGCAATTCATAGCTTCTTTAAAGAATCTTAACTTTTTAGATGTAAAGTTCAGAATAGATTTTGCTAAAGAACCATCTTTATCTTCAAAGGGCTGTGATAATGTAAGATTTATGATATCAACGAACCCTGGTGAGAATTTAAAGCCATTATCAAAGATTGCTTCGGGTGGTGAACTTTCAAGAATTATGCTTGCCATAAAGACAGTTATGTCAGAAGATGCAGATAAGACACTTATATTTGATGAGATTGATGCAGGTATAAGTGGTAAGACGGCTTCAAAGGTATCTAATCAGCTTGCAAGGCTTTCGTTATCGCATCAGATAATATGTATAACACATCTGCCACAGATTGCGGCTATGGCAGATGCCCATTACATAATAGAAAAGAGTGTACACGATAATAAGACCTACAGTAATATCCAGAGGGTCGCAGGAGATGATAGTCTTAATGAAATTGCCAGAATGTTATCCGGTGAGACACTTACAGACTCTGTGCTTGAGAATGCCAAAGAATTAAAGATTATGGCTGATAAAGTGAAATCAGAGTTGTGATTTTTAGATATAGTTATTATAATAATTATATCTGGAACAGTAAAAGCACTCTGAAAAATTAACGGCTGGTATGTATATACCAGCTGTTAATTTTATGAAGCATTAAGCATATTTTCTATATATATGCCATATCCGCTTCTTGAGTCATCAATAAGAACGTGTGTTACAGCACCGATTATCTTTCCGTCCTGAATAATAGGACAGCCAGACATACCTTGTACAATTCCATTAGTCATATCAAGAAGTTCTTCAGAGGTAACAACAAAACTGATATTTTTGGAATCGTTATTGTTAAGCTGTGTAATTTTAATTTCGTAGTCATCATATTTATTATTCCTGTAAAATCTTACATATGCTTTACCCTTGTGGACACTGTATCTGTAACCGACACTCATAAGTGAAAGAGAATGCTTCTTTACAATAGAGTTGTCGATTGTTCCATATATTCCGTAAGAGCTGTTCTTGTCAATTGTTCCTATCGGGGTACTGTTCTTGTAGTCTATAATTCCCTGCAATTCTCCAGGAGTGCCATTCTGTCCTTTTATTATTGATAGAATTCTTGTGTTATATAATCTGCCATATTTAATATTAAGGGCTTTGCCGGTGGTATTATCAGTTATCGGGTGACCAAGTGCAGCGTAGTTATAATCTGTATCAATATAAGTTATTGTTCCTATACCCTGTGCATCATCTTTTACCCACAGACCTAGCTTATATTCACTGTTTTTATCCTCAACAGGGGTTACAGTTACATTTATTATTTCATCATTACGCAGTAATTCTATATTAAGCTTCTCGCCAGCACATTCATTTACCTTGCAAGATAACTGCTTCTTGGAATTGATTTCTTCATCATTGATTCTTAAAATGTAATCGCCTTTGGTAATAATATTTTCGCAGGGGGTTATTGTACCACTTGATTTGCTCTCGATGGAATCGGTCTTTACTACAAGTATTCCACTGCTTTTCATATATAAGCCAGCCTGAAAGCCACAGGGATAGACGTATTTTTCATCAACCACATTGACATTTACTGTCTTTAAAAATAAGAAGCCGAACAGATGAAGGTCGATGTGGTAACTTCCAGGACTGCCGGTTATAAAAGTGACTTCTCGGCTGAAATCAGCATTTGCAAGACTGTTATTAGTACCATTCTGCGTGTTGTGAACGCTTCCGGTAACGGGGAGTGACAGGTTGATACTTGTATCGCTTTGCTCAGTTATATATATCTGTTCAGGAAAATGCTTATTAACATAGTTTACATAAGATGTAATAAGAATAAATAAAAGTGTTATTATTCCTGACCAGTAAATATACTTATTTAATAATTTATTAGAAAATGTATTTTTATTAATAAGCATGGTTTTCCTCCTTTAAAATTTATTTGAAATTTATCTGATGATATTATTATCTGCAATAATGAAGCTAAATAAAAAGGTTTATAATGCCAATATATTTATATGATTTAATTTTATTTGTCGAATTATGTCGATAGTTGCGATGCGTTTTCGTTGTAAAATTACATTTTTAAATATATAATAATAAATATATTCATTATGCGGTGCTGAAAGATAGGTTCTTTTGGCGGAAAGCATATTTATATATTATTATATGACGAGGGGAAGAATTGCTTATGAATCCATTGAAAATTGTAATTGCGGATGATAACAAGAGAATGGTAGATGTAATCAAAGAGGTTATTAATGGAGAGCCGCAGTTAGATGTTGTAGGTACAGCAACGAATGGCGAGGATACAGTTGATGTCATTAAAAAGACACAGCCTGATATTGTACTTCTTGATATTATTATGCCGCAGATTGACGGACTAACTGTTATGCAGAGGATAAGGGAGGATAATGATTGTGTTAATCCTGCATTTATTGTTATTAGTGCAGTTGGAAGGGAAGCAGTGACAGAGGATGCTTTCAATATGGGAGCTACATATTATGTTATGAAACCATTTGATAATAATATGCTGATTGACCGCATTAAATATATTGGAGGAATTATTAATATAAAGCCTGTCAATATAAAAAAATCGGTTAACGACAGTATTCCTCATAACAAACATATCCTTGAGAATGAGATTACAGGAATGATACACGAGATTGGTGTTCCTGCACATATAAAGGGTTATCAGTATCTGAGAGAGTCTATCACACTTGCGGTTAATGATCCGGATATAATAAATAGTATTACCAAAGTCCTTTATCCAACTATAGCCAAAAAGTTTGACACAACACCAAGCCGTGTTGAAAGAGCTATAAGACACGCTATTGAAGTTGCCTGGAACAGAGGCAATCCGGATATTCTTAACGATTTGTTCGGATATACAATCAGCAATGGCAAAGGCAAGCCGACTAATTCAGAATTCATAGCACTTATATCAGATAATATAAGGCTTCATCAGACAGCAGTTTGATGGTTTTTTAGGAATTATACTGACAGTTTATCAGCTTTTTTGCGGTTTTTTCTTGCTATATTGAACTTTGTATATTATAATATTAACGTATTTGTAAAAATGTTTTAACAAAATTGTAATATTTAGGAGTTTTATATATGCGTAAAAGAGTATTCAAAACGTTTGCTGTAGCAGCATTGGCAACAACTATTGCGGGAACAACAATTATAGGTTCAACAGCATTTGCTGACGAAATCAGTACACTTACACAACAGAAGCAGGATAAACAGAATGAACTTGATCAGCTGCAGCAGCAGGCTGCCTATCTTCTTACAGAGATGAGTTCTTTAGAACAGGATATGGCAGATCTCTCAGATGAGATTGACCAGACTAACGCTGATCTTGAAGCTGCACAACAGTTACAGCAGAAACAGTTTGATGATACTAAATTAAGAATTAAATATATGTATGAAGACCAGTCAACATCAATTTCAGATGTATTCCTTACAGCATCTGATATGAGTGATGTTATTAATAAGGCAAGTTATATGCAGCAGGTATATGACTATGATCGTAACAAGCTTGAAGAGATGGCTGCAACAGCAGCATCTATCGCTGAATATAAAAGTGATTTAGAGACTAAGCAGGCAGCTCTTAATGACAAGCAGAAGGAGCTTACTAACAAGCAGGCTACACTTTATACAGCAATTGATGCTGCACAGAGTGATATCAGCAACTTTGACGAATTATTAGCAGAAGCTAATGAAAAAGCTGCTAAGGCATTAGAACAGAAAAGACAGGCAGAAGCAGCAAGAGCAGCTGCAACAAGCGGTCAGACAACAACTAAGACAAAAGTTACATCAATACCTACATCAGCTAATAATGATTCATCAGTTGCATCTAACATTGTTTCAATAGCTTACAGATATGTTGGTGTTCCTTATAGAAGTGGTGGAGCTTCACCAAGTGGATTTGACTGTTCAGGTCTTGTATCATATGTACTTGCACAGGCAGGTATATCTGGTGTTGCCCGTTCATCAAGTTCACAGGCATATGGAGGCGTTGCTGTATCAGGTGGCATAAGTGCCGCACAGCCAGGTGATGTAATATGTTACCCGGGACACGTTGGTATCTACATCGGCGGAGGACAGATGATACATGCTTCTGTACCTGGTGATTATGTAAAGGTTTCTTCAGTTAATATCGGAATGCAGATAATTGGTGTAAGAAGATACTGGTAATTGATATATTTTGAAAAATATGTTTTAATATAGTTATTACATTGATTATATTTATACATTTAGTTACATAGATGTATAGAAAGGGGATTATATGAAGAATGTTTTATTTATTGCATCAGAAGCAGTACCTTTCATTAAAACAGGAGGTTTAGCTGACGTTGTTGGTTCGCTTCCTAAGTATTTTAATAAGGATGAATTTGATGTTCGTGTTATGATTCCAAAGTATACATGTATTCCTTGGGAGTACAGAGAAAAGATGGTATACAAGACTCATTTCTATATTGATTTAGCTTGGCGTACACAGTACGTTGGCGTATTTGAAATGGAGTATGATGGAGTTACATTCTATTTTATTGATAATGAATTCTATTTTGGAGGACCAAAGCCTTATAGCTGGATACACGAAGATATTGAGAAATTTGCATTCTTTAGTAAAGCTGCTTTGTCAGCAATACCTGTTATTGGTTTTAAGCCAGACATAATACATTGCAATGACTGGCAGACAGGACTTATTCCGGTATATTTACACGAGCGTTTTGCACTTGGGGATTTCTACAATGGTGTAAAGTCAATAATGACTATACATAACCTTAAGTTCCAGGGTATATGGGATCTTAAGAAGGTAAAGGATATTACCGGATTAGATGACAGCTATTTTACATCAGATAAGCTTGAAGCATATAAAGATGCTAATTATCTTAAGGGCGGCATAGTATACGCTGACAGGGTAACTACTGTTAGCGAGACATATGCAGAGGAGATTAAGACACCTTTCTATGGTGAGAATCTTGATGGTCTTATGAATGCAAGAGCTAATGTCCTTAGTGGTATTGTTAATGGCATAGATTACGAAGTATATAATCCTATGACAGATAAATCTCTTGCGGCTAACTATAATCAGATTACTTTCCGTAAAGAAAAGTGGAAGAATAAAGTTGCTCTCCAGAAAGAACTGGGACTTGCACAGGATAAGAGCAAGTTTATGATAGGTATAGTATCAAGACTTACAGACCAGAAGGGTCTCGATTTAATTGCTTATGTTATGGACGAGTTATGTGCAGAAGATGTACAGCTTGTAGTTCTTGGAACTGGTGAAGAGAAATATGAGAATATGTTCAGACATTTTGACTGGAAATATAATGACAGAGTATCTGCTAATATTTACTATTCAGAGGAGATGTCACATAAGATATATGCAGCTTGTGATGCATTCCTTATGCCTTCATTGTTTGAGCCTTGTGGACTCAGCCAGCTTATGTCTTTAAGATATGGTACAGTGCCTATAGTTAGAGAGACAGGTGGTCTTAAGGATACAGTTGAGCCATATAATGAATATGAGAGTACAGGAACAGGCTTCTCATTTGCTAACTACAATGCCCACGAAATGCTTGGGATTATTAATTATGCTAAGAGCGTATACTATAACCACAAGAGAGAGTGGAACAAGATAGTTGACAGAGGAATGAAAGCAGATTTCTCTTGGAAGAGTTCAGCTAAGAAGTATGAGGAATTATATAATTCTTTGTTCTAGGATATAATATGACTACTTCGTAGTCACTTAGAAGTTCCTTACGGAACTTTACATGTGCAGAAAAGCTGCACGAGAATTATGATATAATATGACTACTTCGTAGTCACTAAGAAGTTTCTTCGAAACTTCGGATGCGTTGAAGAACAACGCAGGGCATATGATATAATGAGCACAAGAATTATAAAATATAGTGCTGTGTGTTATGTAATTGAATATTGTTATTTACCTGCCAGACTGATGTATGTTGGTCTGGCATTTTTTTAACAGTAAAAGAAACTTTCTACTTGCCTTTTTAATTATGTTATGGTATTATTTTATTGTTATGCGGAAGTGGCGGAATGGCAGACGCAGCAGACTCAAAATCTGCCGGTGGTGACATCGTGTGGGTTCAAGTCCCATCTTCCGCATTAATAGATTAAGGAAGTCTTTGTATAAAGGCTTCCTTTTTGTGATTTTTGGTGTAAGATATGGCTAGAATCGTTCTGTATCAATTTCCAGACAGCGTTTTAGCCTTTTATACATTCCCTGCTTGGTCATTCCAAGCTTGGCGGCTGCCTGCTCTGCACCCAGTGTATTAATCATTTCCCTGACTTCTTTAACGGAAAGATTATAATAATTGCTTGTGCGGCCTGCATTTCTTGTTTTCCATTTTTTGAGCTTTTCTTCATCGTAGGATAATACAAGCTGGTTTCTATCGAATGTATTTTTTATTTCTGCTTTGCCGCCAAAGAGACTTAACAGGTTGTTTAATGTCTTTACCTGTTCCTCATCTTCGGCAGTTTTATTTATATCAAATATCAATACATTTAAGTCGTACATAATAACCTCCATAAGTAAACTAATTAATTATTTGTCTAAAGTATAACATATAGACTATGTAATAGAAATGGCTTATATACAATTTGGCATTTACTTATAGATTGCTTGTTATGTGTTTATATTATTTGTTATGCTTATATATTGTTTGTTGTATTTTTATATATTAATGCTGTGTGAAAAGCGAAAAGTGGTTTGTTGTTTTTAAATAAAAACTTAATAATGCTTTTATTTTTTTTATAAATGGACTATAATTCTTTAGCAATAAACATTGAGGTTATGTTTATCTAATAAATAATCATTATTATGAACAGGAGGAATTTATTATGTTGCCATTATGGCTTTGTATCCCTTTCGCAGGATTACTTTTATGTATTGCAATTATGCCACTTGTGAAAGCTGAATGGTGGGAAAGTCATCAGATACACGCAGTTATATTCTGGTCACTTTTATTTATCATTCCATATGCGGTAACAAAAGGTGCATCAACAGCAGCGGAAACGGTGCTTGAATGTATAATTAACGATTATCTTAGTTTTATTATTTTATTATTTGGTTTATTCTGTGTTACAGGTAATATATCTGTTGATGGTGATTTGGTTGGTTCACCAAGAGTAAATACAATTACATTATTAATAGGAACATTTCTTTCCAGCCTAATAGGAACAACTGGTGCAAGTATGTTATTGGTTCGTCCGCTTATTAAGATGAACTCCTGGAGACATAGAAGAAGTCATATTATGATATTCTTTATATTCCTTATCTCTAATATGGGTGGCTGTCTTACACCAATTGGTGATCCACCACTTCTTATGGGATTTATGAGAGGGGTTCCGTTTACATGGAGTTTACATCTGCTTCCAGTATTATGCTTTAACCTTGTAATTCTGCTTCCAATATTCTATATGATTGACAGACATAATTACAGACTTGATATTGCTGAGGGTAGTGTGCCTGATATAAGTAAGGAGTCAACAGAATTAAAGCTTCAGGGTGCTCACAATATTATATTTATAGTAACAATCGTAATTGCTGTTGTACTCAGTGGTACACTTACTAATGTTCCAGCATTTATTGGAGCCAACGGAGAGCTTAAGGGCTTACATATTGGAGAAGTAACATTCTCATTTGTTACAATGATAGAGATTGCAATAATTCTTTTATCAGCGTTATTGTCATTTAAGACAACACAATCTGAGATTAGAACCAAGAACCATTTCAACTGGGGTGCAATTCAGGAAGTAGCTGTACTTTTTATAGGTATATTTATTACAATGCAGCCAGCTCTGATGATTCTTAAGGCTGTTGGTCCAACACTTGGAATTAACAAGGCATGGCAGATGTTCTGGACAACAGGTGCACTTTCAAGTTTCCTTGATAATACACCAACATACCTTGTATTCTTTACAACTGCTGGTACATTAGGATTTGCAAATGGTATTACAACAAGTGCAGGTATTATAACTGTGAAGCTTCTTACTGCTATATCTTGTGGTGCGGTATTTATGGGAGCTGGTACATATATCGGTAATGCACCTAATTTTATGGTTAAATCCATTGCAGACGAGAATGGTGTCAGAATGCCTGGTTTCTTCGGATATATGCTTTGGTCTATAGGTATTTTAGTTCCTGTGTTTATACTTGACACATTAATATTCTTTTTATAGGAGGAAGGCAATATGAGCGATAATAATATTAATAATATTGATAATAGTATCAATAATGAGAATAAGTCATCAAATGGTGATGCTAAGACAATTGCCTACAATCTTGCTAAGAAGATATATGAACTTGATAGCAATGTATATGAGAGTGTAGGTTCAGAACTTGGACGAGTATTTATAGGTGATGCGGACAAATGTCTTGATAAGCTTAGTGCACTTATATATACTAACCCACACGGATATCTGTTAAGAAGTGAAGTTGCTCTTGTAGGAAATATGGCAAGAACAATTAAGGATAAGGAAGTTAAGTCTAAGTTTATGCGTCAGTATAATGACATATTAAACGAGATAGCAGAACTTCCTCACGGATTTGGTTCAGTTGATATACTTGATACATCAATCAGTGAGTTAAATGTATCTAATTTCCACAGAAATAACAACGATAACAGAATGATAATATGTATAAGCCGTACAGAGGGAAGTGCTGGTACTGATATCGGATTTGCACTTGCTGATAAGTTAAGGCTTAACTATTATGATGCTGAGATTTTCAAGGATCTTGTTATCCGTAAAGATGCAGAAAAAGATGCAAGATGGAAGAGCAAGAAGATTGACTTAAGCCACGAAATGATTAATCCAGAAAAGGCAAGACGTTTCAGCCGTAACCATGGACTTCCAGCTAATGATGCGGCATTCTTTAATGAATCAGAAATTCTTAGGGAACTTGCTGAGAAAGAGGACTTTATTGTTATCGGACGTTGTGCTGACGTTATTCTTAAGAATAACAATATACCTCACGTCAGTGTATTTATTACTGCACCTGTACAGCAGAGAGCAAGACGTATTATGGAACTTGAGAAAATTCCATATTCTAAGGCATTAAAGAGGTTGGTTAAATTGGATAAAAAGCGAGAACGTTACTATAAATTCTACACCAATAATATATGGGGGCAGGCATACAACTATGATTTATGTATTAACAGTGCAAGCTATGGTATAGATGAAGCTGTCAACCTCATATTAAGAGTTATTAACAGGGATAAATAAATATCCGTTAAATGTAACAACCTGAAATTAGTAATGTATTTTTTAATAATGCACAGACTTTTAATGGAAAGTCTGTGCATTTTCTGCTATAATGTGCGTAAGCAATGAGCCGTGCCAGTCTGAAGCCTGAGGAAGAACTATGCTTGCACAAAGTTCTTCTTTGGGCTTTAGACTGATAAGGCGAATGCCCGACAGTTCTGGAAAGCAAAGCTTTCCAGAACCTGCACGGCGTACTAAAATACCCCAATGGTTTTTAGTCTGAATTAAGAAAACTAAATTCGGATACCCCACCAGAAGAGTGCTTACAGCGCGATTTCGTCCGTTGGTAAAATCATTGGCTCAGTGAGGCATATTATGGATAATTGCAAGCAAATTCAGAAAATGATTAAAGATTACGACAAAGGCAATCTTTCATTAAAGCAGGAAGAACAATTCATACAGCATATCCTTAACTGTGAGGACTGCAAAGAAGAACTGGAGATATATTATATTGTGTCATACGGACTTGATGAAGACAATATATCAAAAAATACCCCTCCAGCTATCAAAGCCTGCATAGACAGCTATGATTTTAAGACATTAGTTGACTTGAAATTATCTCTAAGCATAGATAAATGCAATGCAATAAGAGAATGGAATCATAATATAACAATATTGAATATTATGATAGAAGTAATTATGCTTCTGACTTTTATTATTTGTATAATAATCAGATATTACTAAAAGCTGGAATGTTGTAATACGGCATTTTATATCCTGTTATTTGCAGGACTTCCAGCTGGAATGGAGATTTAGAATGAGTAAATTGCTGCTTATAGATGGGCACAGTATATTAAACAGGGCATTCTACGGAGTGCCTGATTTAACTAACAGCGAAGGAATACATACTAATGCAATGTATGGATTCCTTAATATTATGTTTAAATTTATAGATGAGGAAAAGCCTGATTATGTTACAGTTGCATTTGATCTTAGTGCACCAACTTTCAGACATAAAGTATATGATGGTTACAAAGGCACAAGAAAGCCGATGCTTCCTGAGTTAAGACAGCAGGTTCCGCTTATGAAGGAACTACTTACAGCTATGAATATAACTATAGTAGAAAAAGAAGGCTTTGAGGCAGATGATATTCTAGGAACAATAGCCAAGAACTCGCAGAAGCAGGGAATTGACGTGTCTATTGTATCTGGTGACAGGGATTTGTTGCAGCTTGCAGATACTAATATCAAAATCCGTATACCAAAGACTAAAAAGGGAGTTACAGAGGTTGAAGATTATTATCCAGAAGATGTAAAAGAACTTTATGGCGTAACACCTGCGGAATTCATAGAGATGAAGGCACTTATGGGTGACAGCTCTGATAATATACCTGGTGCACCGGGAATAGGCCCTAAGACAGCCTCAGCTTTAATAATAAAGTATCATAATATAGATAATATTATAGATAATATATCAGAATTAAAGCCGCCAAAGGCTAAGAAATCAATAGAAGAAAATATTGAGCAGATTAAATTAAGCCGTTATTTATCAGAGATTAAGATAGATGTTGATGTCGATTATGACATTAATAATGCGGATATTAATGATATGTTTAATCAGGAGTCATATAAGCTTTTTAAGCGTTACGATTTCAAGAATATGCTTAAAAGATGTGACAATGGTACACAGTCAGAGCCTGAATGTTGTAAACATTTTTATAAGGTGGAGGATTTTGCCAAAGCCGAGGAAGTGTTTGAAACAGCAGCTTCACATATTAAAGAAAATAAAAAAATCGGACTTGGAATAATTGCAGAAGACGAGCTTCTTGGAGTTTCGATATCATATTCTGATGAGGATATATATTATATTCCAGCTGGAGGCTTTATTACATCTGATTATTTAAAAGATAAGCTTATGATATTAATAAAGTGTTCAGATAACAGGAATATTGTAATAGATAATCTTAAAGACTATCTTTACATTTTTGATAACTATACAGATGAGAATAACGATGACAGCCTTGAAGTATCAGAACAGGCATTTATGGATATAGCAATTGCTGCATATCTTATTCATCCTAACAATGAAAGATATGATTATGAAGCACTGGCAAGAGAATACCTTTCAATGCTTATTATGTCACAGACAGAGCTTCTTGGAAAGAGAAGCATAAAGGAAAGCTTTGATATTGATGATGCGAACTTGTTTAAACTTGCCTGCTTTAAGGCATATGTAAATTATAGATGTGCACAGCCTGTTATAGATGTCCTTATATCAGAGGATATGTATTCATTATACAATGATATAGAAATGCCTCTTGTATTCGTGCTTTACGATATGCAAAGATTCGGTATAAGGGTTGACAAGAATGAGCTTGATGATTACTCAAAGATACTTACAGAGAAGATAAATGTCCTTGAGAAAGAGATATATGAGCTTGCAGGCGAAGAATTTAATATTAATTCGCCTAAACAGCTTGGTGTTATTCTGTTTGAGAAAATGGGTATGCCTAACGGAAAGAAGACAAAAAGTGGTTACTCTACAGCCGCAGATATTTTAGATAAGCTTGCACCAGATTATCCAATTGTTAAGAAGATACTTGAATATAGACAGTTAGCAAAGCTTAATTCAACATATGCTGTCGGACTTACAGCATATATTAAAGAAGATGGACGGATTCACGGAACATTTAACCAGACAATTACTGCGACGGGAAGAATAAGCAGTACAGATCCTAATCTTCAGAATATACCAATACGAATGGAGATGGGAAAGAAGATACGAAAGGTATTCATTCCAAAAGACGGCTATGTGTTTATTGATGCTGATTATTCACAGATTGAGTTAAGAATACTTGCCCATATGTCAGGTGATGAGAAGCTAATAGCTGCATATAATTCATCAGAAGATATTCACAGGGCAACAGCGGCAGAAGTATTTAATACTCCTATAGATGAGGTTACACCATTACAGAGAAGCAATGCCAAGGCAGTTAATTTTGGAATAATATACGGAATGAGTTCGTTTGGACTTAGTCAGGATTTAAGTATTACACCTAAGGAGGCCAAAGCATATATTGACAAATATTTTGCGACATATCCATCAATTAAAGAATTTATTGACGGACTTGTAAGCTCTGCCAAAGAAAAAGGATATTCTCTTACAATGTTTAACAGAAGAAGAGAGATACCTGAACTTTCATCTGGTAACTTTATGCAGCGTTCATTTGGGGAACGAGTTGCTATGAATGCACCAATACAGGGAACAGCGGCTGATATTATTAAGCTTGCTATGATTAGGGTCAGCAGGGCTTTAAAGGAAAAAGGTCTTAAATCACACCTTATATTACAGGTTCACGATGAACTTTTAGTTGAAACAGCTATAGATGAAATTGATGAAGTACGACAGATATTAACAGAGGGTATGAAAGAGGCAGTAAGTCTTAAAGTGCCACTTGAAATAGATATAAAGCAGGGTAAAAACTGGCTTGAGGCACATTAATGCTATAGGCATAGAAAAGTATATTATAACTATAAATGAGGACTACTTATGAAGACAATTGGAATAACAGGTGGAGTTGGTGCTGGTAAATCAGCAGTTCTTGAATATTTAGCTGATAATTATAACTGTGATATTATTATGACAGATGATGTAGCAAAAGGATTGTATACAAAAGGTTCTAAGACATATGAAATGATGATAGCATTGATTGGCGAAGATATTGTCGATGAAACAGGAGAGATTGATAAAAAGAAGCTGGCAGATATAATATTTTCTAATGCTAATAAACGTATGGCAGTAAATAGTATAGTCCACCCGGCAGTAAAGCAGGAGGTTATCACACGCATAACGAATAATAAAATAGCTGGAAGATTAGATTATACATTTGTTGAGTCAGCACTGCTGCTTACAGAACATTATGATGTATTCTGCGATGAGGTATGGTATATAGACACATCAGAGGATATAAGAAGACGGCGCTTAAAAGAAAGCCGTGGCTATAGTGATGAGAAGATTGATAATATATTAAAGAGCCAGCAGGCATTAGAGAATATTAAAGATAAATGCAGCTATTGTATTGATAATAATAAGGATTTAGAATATACTTTCAGACAGATACAAAACATTTTATTGAGCTAAAGTGGCTCTTGTGTTAAAATGTGGGCAGAAATGAGGATATGATATGGATAAAGAAAGGAATTCCAACAATAGTTATGTGTTTGGTCTTGATATAGGAACAAGGAGCGTTGTTGGCGTTGTAGGTTATCTTGAATATGGCAGATTTAAAATAGCAGCAATGGCACAGCAGCTCCATACAACGCGTGCTATGCTTGATGGGCAGATACACGATATATATAAAGTAGGTGATACAATACGTCAGGTTAAGCTTGCACTTGAAAGGCAGCTTAATATGGAACTTAAAGATGTATGTATAGCTGCTGCGGGCAGGGTTTTAAGAACAGTTAATGCGACTGCCGAGTATGAATTTGAAGAAGAGACAAGAGTTACAGCGGAGGATATATATTCGCTTAATCTTCTTGCGGTAGAGAATGCACATCATTCAATCAATGATGCCACACAGAAAGACAGATTTTACTGTGTAGGCAATACACCTATAAGATATCAGCTTAATGGTTATGATATAGGTAACCTTGAGGGGCATAAGGCTAGAAAAATATTTGTTGAGCTTATTGCTACATTTCTTCCGGAAGAAGTTGTAGACGGACTATACGAGGCAGTAGAGTATGCTGGACTTAATGTTGCTTCACTTACATTAGAGCCAATAGCTTCAATGAATATTGCGATTCCAGAACAGTACAGACTTCTTAACATATGTCTTGTCGATGTCGGAGCGGGTACATCGGATATATGTATTACTAAAGATGGAAGCATTGTGGCTTATGGTATGATTCCATTAGCAGGTGATGAGATAACAGAAAAGATTGCAAAGAATTATCTTGTTGACTTCAACACAGCGGAGACTATTAAGATATCCGCAAGCAATCCGGACAATAAAGAGGTTGTGTTCAATGATATTATGGGACTTGAACAGAGGGTTGCTTCAAGCGAGATACAGGCAATAGCAGAAGAATCAATTGATAATATGGCAAAGTCGACATCAGATAAGATTATCGAGCTTAATGGCGGTAAGCCGGTAAATGCTGTATTCGTTGTAGGTGGTGGCGGTAAAATGCCAAGTTACACCAAGGTACTTGCTAAGAATCTTGGCATAGCACCTGAAAGAGTTGCAATAAGAGGAAAGGAAGTCCTTACAACAGTGGATTTTAATGTTGAAGGCTTTGAGAAAGATTCTTTATATGTAACACCAGTAGGTATATGTACGAATTATTATACACAGAAGAATAAGTTTATATTTGTTAATGTCAATAATGAGCGTATTAAGTTATATGATAATAATAAGCTCACAGTATTTGATGCGATTATGCAGATAGGTTATCCTAATGAGAAGCTTTTCCCAAGACGGGGCGCTCAGATTGAATTTATGGTTAATGGCAAAGTAAGGCTTGTAAGAGGTCTTGCCGGGGAAGGTGCAGTTATTACACTTAATAATAAGCCTGCCAGCCTTAATACAGCAATTGAGCAGAATGATGTCATATTTGTTGAGGAGTCAACGATTGGTGAGCCGGCTTCAATTACTTTAGGACAGATAGAAGAATTTGGTTCAGATATAACATTTGTTGTCAATGGAAAGAATATCGTCTGCCCAAGATTTGCATATGTTAATGGTGAATTAAAGTCAGAATTCTATGATATCAGAAATGAAGACTCAATAAGAATAGAGAACTTCTATACAGTAGAACAGTTATTTACATTCCTTGACCTGGACTATAAAGATTATGATGTATTAGTTAATAATATGCCAGCTAATAAACATACTAAGGTTTATGAGAATTTTATGGTTTCATTCAGCAATGTGCCTAAGCAGACAAGCTATGCTGATTTAGAAGATGATACAGAAAATGAAGATGCTGACGGAGGTTATTATTCAGATAACAATACTGAGCAGAATAATGAAGCTGGAAATGGACCGGCAGTCCAGAATGATAGTGATGATAATAATTCGTCTGATATGTCTGATGCGACTAAAGGTAATAATAATGCTGGTGATACACAAGAATCAGCCGATGGAGCTTCATTTAATACAGCACCTGATATTCAAAGGCCAATCAGGGATGTGTCAATAATCGTTAATGGGACACCTGTTGTATTAAAGGGAAAGAGTGATTATGTGCTTGTTGATTTATTCCAGTTTTATGACTTTGACCTTTCCAAACCCAAAGGAAATATTGTAATATTACATAATGGTGTCAGAAGTGAATATACAGCACCGCTAAATGATGGTGATGATATAAAGATATTCTGGGAATAACAAGCTTTAAGTAATGTGAAGAATTTATAATTCATAATAATAGAAATGAGGATTGACTTATGAGAATGATGCCGATTGCAAGCGGCAGTAGTGGCAACTGTATATATATTGGTTCAGATGATACACATATATTAATAGATGCTGGAATAAGCCGTAAGAAGATAGAAGAAGGGCTTAACAGCATAGATGTATCATTAAAGGATATAGATGCAGTATTTGTTACACACGAACATATTGACCATATAAAAGGACTTGGCGTAATGTCAAGAAAAGATGGAATACCAATATATTCAACAGACGGAACAATTAATGGAATTAAGGCAGCTACGAGCCTTGGAAATATAGACTCAGATTATTACCATATAATTGAAGCTGATACAGATATTCATCTTAAAGATATGACAATACATAGTTTCAGGGTATCGCACGATGCCAATGAACCAGTTGCCTACAGTGTATATTGTGATAATAACAAAGCTTCGGTCATAACAGATCTTGGATATTATGATGACTATATTATTGATAATCTTGAAAATTCGGATATGATGCTTGTTGAAGCCAACCACGATATTAATATGCTTCAGATAGGAAGTTATCCTTATTATCTTAAACAGCGCATACTTGGCAATAAAGGACATTTGTCGAATGATTCATCAGCAAGGCTTATCAATTCTCTTCTTAATGATAACATTAAAGGGATATACCTTGGACATTTAAGCAAAGAGAATAATTATGATAAGCTTGCATATGAAACAGTTAAGTTAGAGATAGACTTAAGTGATAATGAATACAAGTCTAAAGATTTTCATATAGAGGTAGCAAAGAGAAGTGAGCCATCAACACTTCTTGAAATATAGCACTACAGTGGTATAAATATGCGAGAGCATATTTACATAAATACATATGCACAAATGCAAAGAATGGAGGACTATTATGAAAAAATGTGTAATTACAGTTGTAGGAAAGGATACTGTTGGTATCATAGCAAAGGTGTGTACATATCTTGCTAAGACAGAAATTAATATTCTTGATATTTCCCAGACTATCGTATCAGGTTATTTTAATATGATGATGATAGTTGATTTATCAAATTCCAATACAGGCTTTGATGAAGTTGTAACAGCACTTGAGAATCTTGGCAAGGAAATTGGTGTTGTAATTAAATGTCAGAGAGAAGAAATCTTTGATATGATGCACAGAATTTAATTAACTATTATTAAGTATACGCCATTGGCGATGCGGAAATGAGGAGAAAAATGATTAACATATATGAAGTTACTGAAACCAACAAAATGGTTGAGAAGGAAAATCTTGATGTAAGAACAATTACACTTGGTATCAATCTTCTTGACTGTGCAAGCGAGAATCTTGATGAAGTAAATGAAAAAATATATAAAAAAATCACAACTCTTGCTAAAGACCTTGTAAAGACAGGAGAGGATATTTCAAGGGAAATAGGTATTCCAATAGTTAATAAAAGAATTTCTATAACACCTATTTCATTAGTTGGTGCCTCATGCTGTAAAACACCTGACGATTATGTAACTATTGCAAAGACACTTGATAAGGCTGCTCATGAAGTCGGAGTTAATTTCATAGGTGGTTATTCTGCTGTTGTATCAAAGGGTATGACAAAGAGCGATGAACTGCTTATCCGTTCAATTCCTAAAGCACTTGCATCTACAGAACTTATATGCAGCTCAGTAAATGTTGGCTCTACAAAGACGGGTATTAATATGGATGCTGTAAGACTTATGGGCGAAATAGTTAAAGAGACTGCCGCATTAACGAAAGATGCAGACTCTCTTGGCTGTGCAAAGCTTGTTGTATTATGTAATGCTCCAGATGATAATCCATTTATGGCAGGAGCTTTCCACGGAGTTACAGAAGATGATGCTATTATCAATGTAGGTGTCAGTGGTCCGGGTGTTGTTAAGTATGCGCTTGAAAGTGTAAGAGGAGAAAGCTTTGAAGTACTCTGCGAAACTATCAAGAAGACAGCATTTAAGATAACAAGAGTAGGACAGCTTGTTGCTCAGGAAGCTTCTAGACGACTTGGTATACCATTTGGTATAATCGATCTTTCGCTTGCCCCAACACCGGCAATTGGTGATTCTGTTGCAGAAATTCTTGAAGAAATCGGACTTGAGAGAGCCGGTGCTCCGGGAACAACAGCAGCACTTGCACTTCTTAACGATCAGGTTAAGAAAGGCGGCGTAATGGCTTCATCATATGTAGGCGGACTTAGTGGTGCATTTATTCCGGTAAGTGAAGATCAGGGAATGATTGATGCAGTTAATGCGGGTTCGCTTACTATTGAAAAGCTTGAAGCTATGACATGTGTATGTTCTGTAGGTCTTGATATGATTGCTATACCAGGAGATACAAAGGCATCTACAATATCTGGTATCATTGCAGATGAAGCAGCTATCGGTATGGTAAACCAGAAGACAACAGCGGTAAGAGTAATACCTGTTGTTGGAAAAGGTGTTGGCGAAACTGTAGAATTCGGCGGACTTTTAGGCTATGCTCCTATTATGCCGGTTAATACATTTGACTGCTCAGCATTTGTAAACAGACCAGGAAGAATACCAGCGCCTATACATAGTTTTAAGAATTAATTACACATTTTAGAATTAATATATTATGTAGGTTATATGACAGATTAATTTATATGGCAAAAGCCTTAGTTTTGTAAGTTGTATGATAAAACTAAGGCTTTGCGATTGCAAAATGAGGCTTTGACTGTAAAAGGTCAGAGCTTTTTTGTATCTGAAATTTTATTTGAGCAAATAGTTAAATTGCTTATATGGCAGAAACAGATTTCAAAAAACTAACATTAAAATATGCTGTTATGAATACGAAAGACGAATGATATTCGCAACTGTACAACATAAATAGTTAATGAACAAGTGATTTATAAATAAAAAAGGCACAACTTACGGATAAAAAATCCATAGGTTGCGTCTTGATTTACTTAAGCGATTAAAATGTATAATTTTATTGAGTAGACCAGTTTAGATAGCTATGTTGCAGAACATCTTGTCAGGGGGGGGGGCAAAGACTAATCAAACATCTTTAAGAGCTTCAAAACAATTTAAACATTGCTTTTTAATTCGAGTTATATATTTTGACATATAATCGTAATTAGGAGTTCCATCTAAGTTTACTGGGAGTTTTATTGTAAAGTCTTTTTTAATATGAGCATTTAATTCTTTAATAAAAGCTCTATAGTTATTTTGACTTTCTTTAAATATGGCTGTAGCAATAAACTGTTTTGACTCAAAACTTATACTTTCTTTTGGAATTAAAACAACAACATTTTGGCTTGTATAAAAAGGTTCTTCTTGGATAAAACAAGATCCTAAGTATGCTCCACCTAACGCTAAGGTTAAACATCCCGAATCAAAAGGCTTTAATCCTTGTATTCTATTAACTTTTTGAGTTATTCCATTGTTGAAATTAGAGCGACCTACAAAATTTATTGACGGCATTGTTGTTTCCATTTTTGCTTTATCTAATTTTGTTCCTGAATCAATTTTAAAGATGTCATATAAATGGAATGCTTGCCATGTACTTATATCAATTTCTTCTGAAATATTGAATTTCTTTGCTGACTGCAAGTTAATCAGCGAAGAGCTGACTGCAAGTTCCAGATTTTTCATATATGATTCCATATATAAAAAATCTGGATTGCCTGTTTTATCAACAGGCAATTTTATACATATATGTTTAGCAGATTCTCTTGTGAATTTATTTACATAATCATAATTCAATCCTAATGCTCGATTTCTAAATACAGAAACAAAAAATAGTAGTGAATACTTTGTCCATTTATCTTTATATTCTCCAATAGGATACATTCCTTGTACATGTGGATATCCAACAAAATCAGATTCTTGAAAAAAGATTGCATCAGCGGAAGTGGTATCGCTAAATGTAATTATACCGCCTTTTTCTGTGCTTTTTTGATTTGTGTATCCTCCAATTCCGTTATTAAAACTTGAATTTACAACAACAGGATTAACGCCATCTTCTTCCATAAGTGAGCTATTAGTTAATTTATATGCTTTAGTTGGGTGTATATCAAACAGCTTTCCTACTGGAAATGAACCCCATTTTTCAATTTTAATTAGTTTCATCTTTTTTATCACCACCACTGATTGAAATTACAACATTGTTGTTTTTAGAAGATATTTCACTATCATACAAAACCTTTTTAACTAAAGAATCACTGAATTCTTTTACATCAATTCCCTGCTTAAACATTAAATAGTCCATCATTGTTTTGGTAAAATCCTCTTCAAAAATTTTGAACGGCTTTTCAGGCATTTGATAACTTAAATGTTCCGATGGCTTAATCCATTGAATAGTATCATCACCTGATTGTTTACGAATAATATCCACCCATCTGTCTTCAATACTTTGCCATCTATCTTTAATGTCTTGCCTGCCTTGATTTTTAACAGTTTCCAAACCGTCATCTTCTATATAACAGGCAAAAATTTCTTTATCATTTTGAGTAACCCCGGCTGTAAAAATAAAAATTGATGTTGTAACACCTTCTGAAAATACCTTCTCAGGTAATTTTATGATTTTTTCAAGAGTACTGTGATTAAGAAGTTTTCTTCCTTTTTTGTCTTTTTCAAGTTTCTTATCTGGAAGAATAAAAGCACACTTTGTATTTCTTGGTACATTTTTAAGTACATTCTCAACTATTGTTAAACAACCATATTTAGTTTCAAAAGGCGGATTCATCAATACCTTTGTTATATTTTTTGATTTAATCCAATTACAAGCCTCTTGACTTCTGCTATCAAGATGTTCTAAATTCGTTTTTCCATCCTTATGAATAAGCATATTCGCACAAGCAAGGGCAAATATTTCTCTATCAAATTCGATTCCGTATAATTGAGTATCCTTGATTTGAGATGCTTTTTTGGTATTAATTCCACCAGCTTCTTTCATCATATTACACATTGCTTTTACCAAAAAAGCACCAGAACCACATGCAGCATCTAATACTTTATCATTTTGATTAACCTCAATTATCCTATACATAAAAGATGTAATATGGTCGGGAGTAAAAACCTGACCGCTTTCTGATTTTTTCTTATATCTGTTGAACTCATTGAAAAAGATACCCATAACATCTTCACCATTCCAATGTTCTGAATTAACGCAATCTGATATTTCAGAAACCCAATCAATAAAATTATTAATTGCATCCTGATTAGCAGTATTATTCATCTTTATTTCTGAATATACCTCTGTAAGTAAATCAAGTTTTAAGTTTTGTTTTCTGCTTTCTTCTAATGATTTTGAAAGCGTGCTTAAAATAGAATTTTTCATTAAAGTAAAATTCATATTTTCCACAAGTAATGCTCCATATCTTTTGGCAACTAAAGCACACGCAGTAAAAATCATTCGATGATAAAGATTTTTGATTCCGAATTCTGTATGCAGACAATCATTAATTCTTTTGGTAAGATTGTAAATATGTTGTTTGTCAATAGTGTCTTGTGTAAACAAAGATAAATAGTATGCTTTGTTTTGTAATACTCCAGATATTTCAGATTTGTTTAGTTCAATCTCATTTTTAAATACTCGTATATCAATACCATTATATAAAATACCGCACACATTTTTATATTTCTTTTTTATGATATTACAATTTTTTAAAAGTTCATCTGCCCATTTTTTTGATGAGATATCTTCTTGTTCGGATTTGGTTTCTAGAATGATAGCAGGCATTGAACAATCATCGGGTAAATACCATCCATCAGGTTTATCAATTACACCTTTAAATCCTAATTGATTAAATGTTGTGATTTGACCAGTGCCTTGTTGAACTTTCAGTTCTTTTATATCAAAGCCTAATATTGATTTAGCTTCGTCTCTTATTTCATCTTCTGTACGATATGTAACTTTAGCCATCTGTGCTATCTCCTTTTTGCTCTTGTTTTTTCAAATATCCATAAGTAGTGTGGTTAAACAAATCCGCCTTATTATGCATATCTTTATCATAAACAATGGATGGTTTCAATTTATTGAATATTTCAGATTCATTCGAAAGTGGACTTGTTTTGTTCGATTAGCTTTATTTTGTTTAATCAAAAAATACCACCTTCTAATGATATCATAATATCATTAATATTAATGATATTATTTTTATATTTAAAAATCAACATTTTTAAATATAAGGCATTATTGCAAGTCACCAAAAAAATATCATTTGTGCAATAATATGAATATATAAATAGTTTGCTAGCTAAGATTATAGGGTACAACAATTGTATCATTTGACATTTCGATAGAACAACAGCTTATTGACATAAAACACGGAAAAATATGCTTGAATAAATTAAAAAGTGTAATCTTGTTATCTGGATTGCACCATAATTCCTTAAATGTTGCCTTATTAACCCATAGCTAAAGCTTTAAGGCTTTTATGTGATGATTAATTTTATAAATATGTAAGTTTAATAATTTTAATTATTTAGCTAGTTTCAATTGTTCCATTAAAATATTATATAATTAAAGTTAGTTATAATTATTGATTTATCAATATAGAGATAACATTTATTATAATTTATGTTATGATACAATAAGTACATAATATTTATAGAATTTATTTACAGAATTAAAATACAAGGGGATTTATATATGAAAGCAGTAGGACTTGTAACAGAATACAACCCATTTCATAATGGACATTTATATCATCTTAATAAAGCAATGGAACTTACAGGAGCTGATATAAGTGTTGCAGTTATGAGCGGGGATTTTGTACAGCGCGGAGAACCGGCGGTTCTTGATAAATATACGCGTACTTCTATGGCACTTAACAGCGGAGTTAATCTTGTCGTTGAACTGCCTGTTAATTATGCTGTGTCTAGTGCTGAGAACTTTGCCGCTGGTGCTTTAAAGGTTCTTGATTATATAAAAGCTGACAGTATTGCTTTTGGGAGTGAGAGCGGGGATATAGAAAGGCTTTCTAAGATTGCACACGTTTTGTGCGATAATGAAGATACGCTATATAAGGAAATATCTAAATACACTGCCAATGGAATATCCTATGCCGCTGCAAGACAAAAGACTGTGGAGAAGCTGACGGATAAAGACACTGCTGCAATACTTACAAGTTCTAATAACATACTTGCGGTTGAATATCTGAAAGCTATCATAAAAAATAATTATGCTATTAAGCCTTATACCGTACAAAGACAGGGCGATGCTTATAACGATACAGATATAAGAAGTGATTATGCCAGTGCAACGGCGTTAAGAGGAAATCTTAAAGCAGATAATATTTCTAAATATATACCTGTAAAAGCAGGTTTAATATTATCCTTAAATACGAATTATATATATCCTGATGACATAACAGAAGCGTTATTTACAAGACTTTTAGATATACTTTTTGCGAGTAGTTATGATAAAAATGTATTTATAGAAAATGTTATGAAGTATCCAGATGTAAACAAGGAGATTGCTGGCAGATTATATAAGTCGGCTATTGATATGATAACAAGGACAGTACCACAGGGGGCAGAAAGTAAAGATAATGGGGTGTTTTCATTTGGAAGCCTGTGCGAACATATAAAGACAAAAGAAGTACCGCTTTCCAGAATAAAAAGAGCACTTGTAAGGATAACGCTAGGGCTTGATAAAAAACATATGGAAAAATATTCTAATGCACCATATATAAGAGTGCTTGGATTTGATAAAAAGGGGCAGGAGTATCTTTCATATATAAGAAAAACTGTGGAAGTCCCACTTATAACAAAGACCGCTGACTATAAGGAAATGCTGCTTGATGATATACACGCGGCTAATATTTATAATATGATTGTTGCCGGAAAATATGGAGTTAAAGAACAGGGCGATTATGTTAAAAGCCCAATT
>ERZ773116.438-NODE-438-length-46604-cov-55.564545_pt1 | contig 46604 bp, 75 predicted proteins | sample MGYA00580563_ERZ773116 | MGnify/ENA primary metagenome ERZ773116 (study PRJEB29015, sample SAMEA2737864) | human gut metagenome | biome: human gut; feature: human-associated habitat; material: faeces | place: China | collected 2012 ... | reverse complement strand
GAAAACAATCACCGATGAGGCAAAATCGGTATCAGTGTTATTACAATACGCGAATTTTCCTTGTAGCTCGTTTTTCGCCGTGGTTGCTGCGTTTGTTGTCGTTCCATCAATATAAGTTCCCCCGGTAGTTGCTAATGTGCAAGTGCCATCATCGGAGACGGAAAGGGCAGCACTGTCGTTCCAGTACGTTCCGACGCCACCAGGAGAACTTTTGCTGGTGATAGCAAAACTCCCTGTTTTTACATCCCCCAACGTATACCCTGCCTCTTTCGCGTCGCTCCCCTCCTGGTAGGCGTTGCGGTTGGTGGAGACGGGGTAGGTTACGGTGGTTCCGGCGGGGACGCCAATCACTTGTTGGCGCTTACTTGCCGCGATATACCACCTGCCGCTCTCTCCATTCAACAAGCCTTTCGTCATCGCGGCGTCGGCAGGAATCCACCAAATTTCACCGATTTTAAAGTGGGACATCCCTGTTTCAACCTGGGAAATCATTTTTATAAATTTCCCCTTAAATACGTTAGCTTTTGATGCATCATCATTCCACGGCTTAATAGTGATGGTGCTGGGATTTTTGATGCCTGTAATAGTTCCATCTTTGTTTACTGCGATTTCACTGCCGTATTCAAAAGTTCCGGAAGAGTCGGATGTAGCACTATTATTCGCCCATTTGATATAATGCAAGCCTTCCTGCACTGCGCCTAAACTATACGTTCCGTTGCCACTCGTGATAGTTTTACGCCACACATGCAAATCCCCCGCATGTGCCAGGACGTTGAACATGTCATTGGGTACCGCGTCCCCGGTAAGTCCAAGGGTCAGCGCGGTCACATCTTTCAGCAGGTTTGCCTTGTTCAGAGGCGTTCCCACCTGCTGAAATCCCGCGTTGTTAATGCCGTTGAAATCAATGGGGAATGTACCTGCCTGGAGCATTGCCAGGGCGTCCGCCCAGCTAGTCCCAGCGGGTACCGCACTTTTCAAGAATCGGCTGTTGCCGGTACCTTTCAGAATCGAATCTTTCATAGTTCATACCTCCCCTGCGAATACTTCCCCGCTTGTAATCAGGGTGATTTTCAGCGCGTCAATGGTTGTGTTCAGGTTGTACAATATCGTTTCGATAGCGTTTGCACCTGAATAGGTCAGGCCGGTCAACGTGTCGGGCGCTTCCGGTGTACCCTCCGGCAGCAGGAACGCCGCATGGATGTTTTTTACGTCGCTGATATACTGCGCCGCCTGCTCCGGGGTTGGGATATCACCGTTGGACCAGTCCGTTTTAGGAGCTACCTCAACAGAGGTACCAGCATCATCACGCAATCTGTCCCGAAGGTAAGCCACTGCCTGGCCGACACGATTCATATCGGTATAGTTGTAACTCCCCTTTATCACGGTCAGAAACTCGGTAATTTCCGCTTCCGTTGCGTTTCCTGTGCTGATTTTCTGGGCCAAACTAACGGCTTCGGCAACATCCGACGCTGTGCGATCCGTGATTAGGGCGTCGATGATACTACCGTTTTCTGTAATTGAGGAATACTTTACACCCATTGAATCACCTACCATTCTACAATTACACACCCAGGTTTTCCGTTCTCCCCGGCTGTGCCCTCCGTGGCTCTTGCGGCTACATAGGTATGATACATGCCGGTTTCTTTGTCTTTGCGCTGGGCATATTTGCCATTGCGTCCTTGCTTGCCGCCTGCGCCGCCCGAACCTTCCAGGCCGGTGATTGTACCGGCGTAGTCAGCGCCCTTCTGGGCGTACACAGCGCCGCTCTGAATGTCCATCAAACCGGAGGTGTAGATTTTACCGTTGGCGGACGTGAACACACCGAATGTGGTAGCGCCTCCGTCCGTGCCCTTGGTACCATCCTGTCCCTTTGCGCCACCAGCGCCGCCGGTACCAGCCGCGCCACAAGTGTAGGTATATGCCTGGTTTTTGGTGGCGGTTGTTTCGATAATGAATACCTTGCCGCCATTGCCGCCGATGCCACCATCGTTATCCTTCGGGTCGAAGGAATCACCCCACAGCATATTACCGCCGCCGCCGCCCATGCCACCATTGCCGCCGCCGATCAGCGTGAGTTTGATAGCACCAGCTTGAGGTGCTGTCCAGGTACCGGAACCAGTGAGAACGATTTTGTTCTGATACATGGAATCATTGGGAGACTGCACCAGTTCGGACGGGCTGGAACGCATAACACCATCCTCTAGGGTAAGCTGCTGTTTGTACAGTCGGGCGGAAATGGTGCTTTTGAATTGCGTATCTACCGCTTGGATATCACCGCACTCACTGGATGGATTACCACGGCTTTTAACGCTGAACGAACGTCCGCCGTACTCGAATAAACAGGAAATAACCGCCTTTCTGGCATCCGCTTCTGTGTGAATAAACGGGTTATCGACACTCAGGGATACTTCGGATTCGGTGTTGTTCCCGGAAAAAGTGACTTCGTTGTTGTTGTCCAGCTTAAACGTGATATCCGCTATATCATCGTTTGCCGACATTTCCGGGTATTCGTACATGTTGTCTAGGGTAATTCGATTACCTTCATCCTGGGCCAGCTTACCGACACGCAGGTAGCCGGTCGCAAAATCCTGCCGGGGCCATGCGTTGATTGCCATGCAGAGGAAGCGTAGCATCTCGCCGCATTTTTTATCCTTGATATCGTCCTTCGTGGCTGTAATGGAAATATCCTTTACAGCATCTTCCACGATGTAGTTTGTGCGGAAGTTTGTGCCCAGGCTCGCCATAATAGCCTCTACCCAGCCGGATACTTTCGTTGGCAGGGTTTCGGGGGCGATGAAATTTCTCTTGGTCAGCGCCCCGATCACATCCACCAAGGACCATTCAACGGTGAGGTCTTGGAGTTTCCAGCCTGCGCTTTGCTGGTAGTAGGTACCGCCGGGCAACCATTCGACAGTCCCATCTTCTAGGTATAGACCCAGCTCCACGACGATTCTTTGCCGATCTTCGATAGACGTAAAAATCGTGTTCGGGGCGTAGGGATCGAAACGATGGTCTTTGTTTTCTACCCGAATGTCACAGGTCGAATATGGGATTTTCAGCCCGGAAAACGTCACTTCCGTTAGAATGTCCACGGACTGCAAAACTTTCGTATCCCACGTTTCATAGAGACCGAACAGCAGGCGCAGAACACGGACAACGCGGTTAGGTAGGGACCATTTTTTAATAGTCAGCCGCGCCCGTGTGGGATAGTTCACCGTGAAGCCATCGATAACAACACTGGTATCTCGGTTGTTCGTTACAACCCTGGTATACAGAAGGTTATCGCCACTCCAAACATGGATTTCAAACTCGGTTGGGTATCCGTCCGCTGATTTGCTGGAAAACTGCGTTGTGACGGCCTGTAAAATCTCGATGTTGGACACTGCGATTTCGATGTAGGGATAGGGTTCAGAAAAGCTTCCATCCTGGCCTGATAGGGTCTCCCCTTCCCAACCAACCTGTCCCCTTCTGTCCGCTGGGTCGCTGGGCCGGATGGTAAAACTACCATCCAGTACCCAGCGATTCAGTTCCAGCGTTGCGATAGTATCCGGGCTTTCATCGTTGCCACGATTCGTCACCTGGGCAGAGTTAGAGATAGGCCCTTCCTCATTGGGGGTGATGCTGTTGATGGTTGCATCCGGGTCTACCAGGTCGAACACTGCCCGGACTAGCTGTTTCCTGGAATCGGCCACGACGGCGGCTTCATATTCTGCGCTGTGTTTAATCATGGCCGTCGATCTCCTCAAATACCAGTTTGTACCCGCCCCAGGTGGGGCCAGCGTCTCCCCAGCGGGTGAGCGTGGGTTGTGGTTGCTCTACCAGGTGAAACCACCCCTGCACCAGCTCTTTCCCGCCGGTAGAGGGCAGGAAAAAGAGCTGATGCCGACGCCTAGCTTTCATAGCCTCTGCAATCCGCTGCATTGTGGCATAGTCGATTGCAGACCATTCCAGTTCCACGTGCCAGATGGTGGCGCGGACTTCTTCGATACGCCGCCCGGAAATCATACGCTCTGAGACGCCCAACTCTTCCTCATAGGCGGTGTAGTCCCCCTCTTCCAAATCTTCGACTTCGATTCCATCAATAGAGAGGAACATGTTCCCAGTATCTTCATTCATTTTCCCACCCCCTTAATCGCTTACAATGCGTGGGCTTTGGTCTTCCACAGCCCGGATATCATCAATCAGGCCACGGGCAACCTCTTTGCCGTTCAGGTTCAGCACGATTTCCTTGCTTCGTCCCTGGGCGCTGGATGCTAGGACAATGGCATTTGCCAGCCCGGTCATATCCTCGGTTTTCAGAGACGCGGCCTGCGCCGCCTTATCGTTTACCGTACCAGTCAGCCGCCCAGAGAAGTCGGAAACATCGGCGTTTACCGTCCTGGAAACAACGTCGGCAGCGTTGATTCTATCCAGCTCTGCCAGGATGCTATCAGATACGGATTTTGCTATTGCAATAGCCCGTTCTCCACTGATAGCCAAGCCATCGCCGAAAGCGTCCATTGCTTCCTGCCCAGCAGGCTTAAACTCATCCGGCATCTTATCCAGGTATTCGTCATGGATAGCGTCGATCTCCGTCTGATAGATGGATTGGGCCACCTTTTTAGATGCTGCTTCCTTCTCCTGCCACAAGGCCATATAGTTCTCATACTGGTCATCCGCCATGCCCAACAGGGCGTTGGCGTACTTCATGGCCTTTTCTTGGTCCAGTCCCAAGACTTCATCAAGCAAGCTATCCGCAATGCCGCGGTCTTTCAGGGCCTGGATGGTATCTCCATACTTGTTGATAGCGTCGATACTCTTTTGCAGGTTTGTCAACTGGAAGAAATCATCTTCCTCGGTGAATAGATCAACGTCGCTTAACTTGCCCTGCAAACTATCCCGGCTGCTTTCAACAGCGTTCAGTGCCTTTTCGTAGTTGTTCTTGATTTCGTTCAGGGCATCCGCTTGGGATTTCAAGGCTTCCTTCTGAGCCGCTTCCTGCTTTTGGAGCTGTTTCTCATTCCAATCTTCATTAAGCTTGTCGATATCAGCCTGAATTTTTTCCCTGTCCTTGACTTCGGCCTTTGCTAGCTCGTCATTCTTTTCCTTTAGGCTTTTCTTGTACTCGGCAAGTTCTTTTGCCGCTGCACGTTCATTAGCTGCCGTTTCGATTTTTTCAATCTCATCGTTCAGCTTTTCAACCTCTTTGGAAACGATGTTAGCAACGTTTCTAGCTGCATCACGGGCTAGTTTGATGTTTTCTTTCAAGCCATTCGCAAGGCCCTGAATAATGTTTACGCCGTATTCGTAGAACACTTTGGACGGAGAATTAATGCCAAGTAGGTTTTTGACCTTATTTTTGACCGTATCGGCAATTTCTTGAGCTTTTTTCTTTAATGCGCCTAACTTGTTGGAAATACCATTGATAAGACCTTGAACGATGTCCCTACCGATGGATTTCAGTTGTCCAGGCAACGAAGAGAGCGTTGATTTGATGTTGTTTTTAACCTCTACCATTTTGGCACGGGCACGCGACGCCATCTGGGAACCCCAACTAACCAAAGCGGAAAGTGCACCTGCTAAAGCGCTCCTAATTTTGCCTGGGAGAGTTGAGAAAAACGTGATAGCCGCATTTACAGCGTCGCTTGCCGCCTGCCGCATGTTGGTAACGGTGGTAGATGCCCAGTTACGGATAGCAGCACCAGCGGTTGTTAATGCACCGGTGATTTTAGATGCCAGATTGCTGAACCATGTGACAACTGCGTTGATAGCATTTGTTACCGCGTTTACCATCGCGGTTTTTACATCGTTTCCCCAACTACGAATAGCAGCACCAGCCGCCGTTAAAGCGCTGGTAATCTTGCTTGCCAGCCCAGAGAACCACGTAACAACTGCATTGATAGCATTGGTTACAGCGTTTACCAGCGCTTCCTTCGCCGAGGTGCCCCAGTTGCGAATAGCTGTCCCCGCCGCTGTCAATGCGTTAAAAATGGCATCCGGTAGATTCTGGAACCAGGTGATTACCGTTTGGATTGCATTAGGTAAGGTGGTGCCGAAAAATGTAATCAGCGCACCAATTACCGTTACAACGGCGGTAATTACGTTTGCCAAAAATTCAAGGGCAGCACTGAGGGCTGTGATAGCTACCGTTGCCGCAATTTCAGTGAATTTTTGGAAAAACTCACTGATTGCCGCCGTTCGCTCTGGTGTAAAGACTTTGCCTATGGCTTCTCCTAATGTGGAAAATGCCGATTTCACACCTTCAATAGGGCCGGAAATCCAGCCTGCAACGTCGGGGAATAGGTTGCTCAGCCCATCCAGGATGAGGCCTCCCAAATTGCTGAGAATCCGTCCGATGGTCGGCCCGACGTTTTGAACGACTGTAACAACGCTCTGGACTAGGTTCTGTGTAAGCGCACCAAGGTCTGCATCTGGGCTTGCCAGCCCGACGAGCCAGTTTTCCCAAGCGCCCTTCATAGAGTTTACGCTACCCTCGATGGTGGTAGCCGCTTCCTTCGCCGTGGTGCCAGTGATTCCTAGGTTGTTTTGCACCGCATGGATAGCCTCGATCATTGTCGCAAACGACACATTATCCAGGCTGCTGATTTTTTTACCAAGGACGCCTGAATCATTGATTAGGCGAATCATTTCTGATTGCGTGCCGCCATAACCCAGTTTTAGGTTATCGAGCATTGTGTAGTTTTGCTTAGCAAAACCTTGGTAAGCGTCCTGTATGCTCTGCATGTCGGTGCCCATCTTGTTGGCGTTGTCCGACATATCCGTGATAGCTCGGTTAGCAACCTCTGCCGCCTTGTTTACATCACCGCCCAGGCCAGAAATCAGAGACGCGGCGAACGATGTAGCCGTCTCCATGTACTGGTTAGCAGAAAGCCCAGCTGTTTTGTAGGCGTTAGCGGCGTACTGTTGCATCGTGCCGCTGGCCTCTTTGAATAGGGTATCAATGCCGCCTACGTTCTGCTCATAGGAAGCGTAGGCTTCGACAGCCTGCTTGCCGACGTCGATCATAGCCTCGCCGAGTTTTTTAACGGCTTCGATAGCTAACTCAACGCCTTTGGCAGCAAGGTTGCCCATGAAGGTGCCCTTGAAAATATCGCCGAATTTACTAGCACTGCCACCGGCTTCATCCATCTGGTCACCGGCATCATCGGCAGCATCGCCTAATCTGTCTAAGTCTTCCTCTGCATCATCAGCGGAATCACTCAACCTATCCAAATCCTCACGAAGATGGTCCGCGCCGTCCGAGTTTGTGCTAAATGGGTCGTTTCGCAGTTCATCGAACGATGATTCAAGATCATCTAGGTAGGAATCCATATCGTTCAGTGAATTCCCCAGGTTTTGGGCACCATCCGCCGCCGTAGAAAACGGATCGTTGTTCAGCTCATTCAGTGAGGCGTCGATTTCATTAAGATAGGTATCAATATCCCCAAGGGAACCAGAAATACCCTCTGACATGCCCCGCGAAGCGCTGGAAACAGTCTCAAATGAACCAGTGATACCCTTTAGGTTGTTTGCTAATGCTTCGGCAGCAGATGAAACTTGTTTGAACGAGTTTATTACTTCACTAGCATCACCGTTAATCTCGATGGTGACAGAACCATCGGCCATTTACATCACCACCTTAATCACCTTTCCCCTTCTGTTTGATGTATTCCTCTGCCTCCTGGTATCTCCTGTTGATTTGCGCCAACAATTCAGCGTCGCGTTCTTCCACCGTCATGTGCTTTTTGCGGTCTACGGTATCCTTGATAGCGTAGATTTCGCGCATTTTCTTGAAATGCTTGCGGCGCGTCCGGTCTAACTTGTTTAAGTCCGCCGTTCGGTACATAATCCGTTGCATAAAATTGCTTTCATGCGGCAGGTTGAACAGCAGGCGGCGAAACTCCCACCAATGTAAGTCTGTTTTCGTAAGGTCGATGTTGTAGTAAGTAAGAAAAGAGGAAGAGATAGCTTCGGCATCCTGCTCAAAGTCGTATACTCTCCCTCCCTTCTTCTTATCCCCTTGTTTTGGTTCTCCGTCGGCTTGATTGTACCCACGGAAAAAGCCAAGCATGGCATCAACAGCGGCCTTAACATCGGCAGGGACAGAACCTCGGTAAAAAAGGGATAAAAGCCCGGCAACGTCCGGCTTTTCTTCCTTCAATACCTCTAGTTCTATCGCCACTCCGACGCGGAAGCTAGGGTCTATTGGTACCCGCTTCCCGTTGACTTCAACATGATCCGGTAGCGCACGAAATGGGTTAGTTCGCATCGGACTTGCGCAACTTCACCCGCTCGGCGGCTTCTGCGCGGCGTCGTGCCCGTTCCTCTGCGCGTCTCTGCTCCCGGTTGGTGGGGGTAGCTACAGCACCGGGCACAGGAAGCCCGTTCGCAATGTCCTTGATGGAAACCATCTCTTCCGCCACCCGGCGGACGAAATCGCCGTAAGCGAACACGATAGCTTTCAGGTTGCTTCTGGGGCCGAAACACTTTTCAGAGGTGCCTTCCCCGATGATGGTATCGAAAAAGTCCCGAACCAGTTCGCACATGCCCTTCGTGTAGGCAGTGAAATCATTGGGCAGTGCTTCGGTTTCCTTCTGCACACGTTCCAGCTCATTGATGAACAGCTCCATGTTTACCGTGTCGAAAGTGTCATACTCCACGGCAACGCCGTTGATGTTATAGGTATCCATGCTTAATCCTCCTTATTTTTGGTTACACGTCGGCGGAATAGGTGTACTCGGTGGGGGCGGCAGTTGCCATGATATCCACATCGATCTCAGCGGAAGCGCCTGCCTCGCCGGAACCGTCCGAGTTCACGATAACGGCAGCGGTGCCCTTTTCGCCCTTGCCGGTCAGCAAGGAGAAATAGACGTAGGGCACGATAACGGCCTGGCCGGTGCCGAACTTGATAGCGTGAGACAGAGCATAGTCCTGGAAATCATCACCAAACATGCGATCACCGGTGACGTTGAACGTGCGCTGGGTGGCGGTCTTGGTGGTCACCTTGCCGTTTCGGATGTAGGTCTTGTCTTCGCTCTCCGGGTTCAGCTGGGAATCAACGTTAGTGATGCCGCCCTGGACAACCACATAGTCCCCGATTTTGCCAGTGGGAGAAGAGGCAATGTCAACGGCCAGGACAAAATCGTCGGCAGTGGCAACGCCGGAATAGGAAGGAGACGGTTCCTTGCCCGTCATAAGGGTAGAAAGTTTCATTTTTTCATTTCCCCTTTCAGTTGGAAAAATAGTCCATAGTCATCAGAATTTGATGATCTTCGGTGTTATCTTCGTACCGGGCGAACATTGCCGCCCTGGTGTTGCAGGTAATTTTAGTTGCCTGTTTCCCATCCCCCAGATAGGGCAACGGGCGGCGGGATACAGCCCAATCGCCAATAGCATCCAGAATTTCATCAGCTTTCAACCGGTCGTTGTTGCTGGATGGTTGCAGGCGATAGATGATTTTGAATTGATACTGCCCCTGATACGCCCCGCGAACGTATTCCTTGATTTTGTAGGCCCCTTGGATAGTAGAAAGCGCCATACCAGGCTGATCGGAAGGAAGATACTCGAAGGCAATATTGGCAGGCTTATCTTCGCACTGATTCAGCCAAACCAGTAGCTTTCTGGAAATCTGGTCGGTTTCCGCCTTGGATACCATGCGTAATGGTTTATCATCCATTCAATATCACCTCCGTATACTTCTTTACCCAGTTCGGCAGATTCATAGCCTTAGAAGCGTCAAACCAATGGCTTTGCGCCTGTCCGTGCATCGCTTTGGTGAATACCAAGCTCTTGCCGTTTGCCACCTTAGTAGCTCCTGGTCTGGCCCACGGGCTTCCGGTATCTGGGTCAACCAACACCTTACCTTCCCACAGAAAACGGGCATATGGTCCGGGGTATACGATGGTATCCCCCTGCACCCTAGCTCGTCCCGCAAGGGAACCTGTAAGGGCTGGAACAAACTGGTCGGTGTCTTTCATGGCTTCGTTTGCCAAAACTTCTTTGGCTCGTTCTGCACGCTGGGCGAACTTGGCGGCGTCAATTTTTACATCAACCTTAACGCTAATCATCAACGCCCACCAACTTCCCAGTGTCTCATTTCATCCGAACCAAAGTCCTTCTCATCTACCGAATTGATTCTGTATACATCGTCATGGGTCCTGTTAATCCACTGGAAATCTTTCTCAGGTTCGATTACTTCACCCTTGACGATGAATGTAGAAACATCGGTAGGCGGCGCAGAATCCAGCGTCCACAGGCCGCTTTTATCAGCGGCGGCATGGTATTCCTTCGGGGATACATACCGCTTGATTTCGGCTGTCTGCCCGTCGTAGGCTTTCACTCTGAACGGGATGTATACCGTCACCGCGTCGGCGTTTTCCATGCCGGAAGAACGGACGTTTGCGGCCTTGGCAGCATCCAGCAGCACCCCTTCCAGCACCGTGATATTAGTCACTTGCTCGAAAGTTACCTGATCCTCAGTGATGATATACAGGGTGATGGTATGTGGAAACATCGTCACCAGCAGTCACCCCACTTTGCCATCGGGTAGCCGGTAGCCTGTAAAAAACCGGTACCTTGCAGGTAGATTAACAACGCGCTTTTTTTGCGTGCTGTTAGCAGCTGCAGGTCTGCCGCGCTCAGAGTTTTGGTACCGTAGCTCCGGGACCATCCCCCCACCGATTCGCTAGAGATGGAACCGGTGGAGGAAAAGGTCAGGGCGTTCAGCCTGTTTTCATCTTGGAAGATTTCAGCAAGCTCACAGGTAGCCATTTGCACCGCCACCAAATCATCACCAGCCGCCGACATAGCTTTTCCTCTAGTGGCGGCGTTGATGTAGGCGGTAGCACGGATAGCAAGGCCGTTGAAATCAGCTTCTTCAATGGCGTTGCCGCCGTATTCGTTTTTGTAGAACTCATAGGTTGCGTAAGCCATTGATTAGCTCCTTTCTCAGGCTACCTTGATAACGTAAGTCTCATCCATGCGCTCGAAAGAGGGCAGGACGATTTCGGAGACGGTGGTTTTGGTGTTCACGGGATCAGAGGTGGTAGTCACCGCAACAGCAATGCCGGTATCAACCAGGGACACATCAGCATCTGCCTTGCCCATCAGAGTGCGCTCTTCGGGGGTGGTGCCGTACCAGGTGGAACCCAGTGCGCCCTCAGGCAGCAGGGTAACCATATCGTCAGGATAGAATTTGTGAGCAGTGCCAGCCTCATCCTTGTACTGCTTGGAGTACACGATGATGGTCACGCCAAGCTCGTTCTGGAACAGCTCATTCACTCGCGCATCGGTCATAAACACGTTGGCGGTGATGTTCTGGGCCAGCACAGCGGACTTGATTTTGGCGTTGGCTTTCAGGTAGCCCATGGTCTTCTTGCTGCACAGCATGATGGTGGGCCGGGTGCCGGTGTTGGATTCCACGGAATCCAGGGCGTCCTGAATGTCAGACATGGGGTCGGCGGTATCGGTGGCGCTCCACTTCTTGGTGGCGGTGGTGATTGCGTTGTAGTTGTTGGTCTTGTAGCTGCCGTCGGTGTCGTAGTTGTAGGAATACTGCACGCCACCAGCTTCCAGGACGATTCTGGGAGAACCATCGGTAACAGGGGCAAGCAGCTGCATACGCATACGCTCAGCCACGACACGGGCACCCTCAACCAGGGTGGAAGCATCGTCGTAGATGGAGGACAGGGCAGAGGCCAGGTAGGGATCATTGCCGTCGACGATACGCATGATCTCCTGCTCATCCTCCTCCTTCACCAGCATGGACTCACGGAAAAAGGCCATCTGGGTCTCATCGACCTTGATACCCTCGCGGCTACGCAGGGTAGACTTGGCGTCGAAGTTGGAGGGGGCCAGAGAAACGGGCAGGCCCTTGTGGGACTTGATCCATTTCAAATCCAGGCCCATCTTCTTCTTGGCAGGGAAGAAACCCTCACCCAGATAGGCCATACGGTTAGACGCGGCCTCGGTCTGCTGCACAGCAATAGCGGCAGCGCTGAAAACATCAGAAATGTTCATTGTGTATCCTCCTTCCTTACATGAATACGACGTTCTTCATAGCGGTCTTGGCGGCAGCATCCACGGTAACACCGGAATGTGTCTGCGCCTTGGTGGTGTTGATGTAGCCGCCGATAACGATAGTGCCCTGGGGGCGATCCTCGTAAACATCCCGCAGCAGGACGCCGACGGCGGTAGAAGTCTGACTACCGGATTCGCCGGAAGTCGCGGCTTTCTTGCCATCAGCCGCCATAGGAGTGCCAGCCTTGCAAACGCCGCTGGTAAATGCGGTAGAATCCAGAGTAAGGGCCTTGCCCACATACTCGGAGTTGTACAGGATTTCCACATCCGAAGGTGCGGAAACCTCAGAGTATTTCATGGTGCCTAATGCCATTTTTGTCACTCTCCTTTATACTGCGACAAAACATCGCTGTACGTTTTGTTGTTCTGCGCGGTAGCCGCACCGATGCTTTTTGCAAGAGCGATACCGATGTTTTCGGTGCCGTTGTCCTTGCCCCCTGCGCCGACAGGTCGACCAAAAGAAGGGGTAGGTTTGTGAGATGCAAAAGCGCCGGGGTCAGCCTCGCGCTGTGCTTTCAGGAAATCGTCGAAACCTTCCAGTGCGCCGTCTTTCAGGGTCAGGCCCTTGGCTTTTAGTTCGTCCCTGAAAGCGCGTTCAGCGCCCTTGGACGAAAACTTGACGTTTGCGCCGGTGATAGCAGCAGAAGCGGCGGCGGAATAGTCTCGTTCCGCAATCTGCGACTTGTAGGCTTCTGTGTCTTTGTCGTACTTGGCTTTCAGTTCATCCATCTGAGCTTTGATCTCATCGGCAGAACCGGCGTTCTTTTTCAGCTCTTCGAGGTCCTTGTCCCGGTCTGCAAGCTGGGTTTTTAGGTTTTCGGCGTCCGCCTTGGCAGCTTCGGCGTCCGCCTTGGCAGCTTCGGCCTTGCCCTTCTCCCGTTCGATATCCTTGCCATTCTCAGCAAGGACCTTGTCGATGATCTCATCCTCTAAGCCAAGCTCTTTCAGATATTCGCGTTTCATTGTTCTCTCCCACGACTACGCTTATTTACGCGGGTTGCATCCGCTGTCGCCCGTAGTTTTACGACGTCGGGGCGGTCAAAAATAAAAAAATAAGCCAAAAACCAACGTTTTAGTTGATTCTTGGCTCAAAGGCTCAGGTTATTTGGGTTTTATTTGCTTTACTTTGCTTCTTTTTGCTTACGTTTGCTTTTTGTTTGCTTTTTGTTTGCTTACGCTTGATTAATTTTGGTTTCGTTTGGTTATCCAATCCATTTGATTTCACCGTACCAATCACAACGTCTACCGTTGTTTTTGCCGGTGCATTTCACCAGGACGCCGCAGGCTCCCGGCTTTACCGGGTGAATCTTTTTCCCGCATTCGGGGCAACAGAACCAGGTTTGTCTGTTGATGGTTTTAATCATCGTCTTCCTCCTGGTCTGTTCCGAAATACAGGTTGAAGAACTCTTTCATAGCCTCCACCTGTTCCGGGCTTGTTCCGTCAAACTCAACGGTAGCGGCGCGGGTGGCATCCTCTACCTTTTCAGCTACGGTAATCTTCAATATACCACCTTCGTCCTTTCACGCTGTAACGGCAGGTTGGCCGCTTCGCTGAATAGCCTGTATTCACGGTTCAGTAGGCGTATCTTTGCTTTTGCCGCTGTCGCGTCCTTGGCGGCTTCCTCTGTTCCAAGGGCTTCCATTGCTATTTGAATACGTTTTTGTTTGCGTATTGATCGTTCTATTTCTCTTTGCTTTTGGGATGCTTGGTATTGATCGTAGGTTTTTCCTTGGTATTCAAATGGCGGTTGGTCCATTTCCCTAAGTTGTTTTTCTGTGTACGTTCTGGTCGAAACACCTTCAACGTATGGGTAAAAATGGTGCCTACAATTAGCTAAGCTCCCCCGATTCCTGTTACATCGCCATATCCACACGATTTAACGAAATCGGGGTATTTTCCTTCTCCCACTTTGCCACCTCCTTCACTTTAGATAAATCCCAATTGTTCATTTGAAGTTTTTTCCAAAGTGTGGTTTGATTAACACCAAGAATATCAGCCCACTCAGAAATTGTATGCGATACACCCATATATTTGATTGTGTGGTTACTTCTTCTGTTGTTAGCTTGCTGTTTCATGGTCGCCCATCTACAATTAGAAGGCTCATAATTTCCATTTACGTCAATTCGATCTATTGTAAGCGTTTCTGAATAGCCGTTTTTATAAGCCCATTCTCTGAATACAGAAAAATCATGCCATTCATCGCAAACAGAAATCCCGCGGCCCCCATAATCTTTGTAGCTCTGTTGGAACTCGCCGTAACACCTTCTGTGCATTTGTCTCCAAATTTCGTAAAGTCGCGTCCCAAATCCGTTGTGTTTCGTGTTCATTTTTGTGACACGTTCTGATATGTAACAACCACAGCTTAGTTGTTTTCCACTTCGTAATAGGCTTCCTTCTACTTCGCAAAATTTGCCACATTCACATTTGCACAGCCATATATAATTTCCAGATTTTCTTCTTCCGATTGGTTTTATTGCGGTAAGCCTGTTGTATTTTTTACCACTTATATCAATCATTCTTGCCATATTACTGCCTTTCGTAATTGCCTTGTTTTTTGAACAAGCGGAAGATGGTAAGGCAGTCCACTTTTCACCCCGTCGAGCTATCCGCTTGTATCAAACTTATTTATTCCATTGGAAAACTTTTCCTTGCCACAGAGTATGTGCTTCCCAGCCATTCGGACCGTTTACATTTCTTGCGCCGCCATGGGCGGACACTTCGACTAGGTTAGTTTCCAGCCGCTCCATGCTCTGCTCTGCATATCGCTGGCAGGTTTGATTCACCCCAGTCATCACAGCACGTCGAGCGGCTACGTCTGCTTGATCGTAATGTACCTGCCCATTGGATTCGTAGCGGATAGACGTTAGGCCACCAGCGGCAAGCTGCTTTGTGGCGTGGGCTATCGCTTCATTGTAGCTGATAGTCCCAGACATTACTTCTGTTTCTGCCATATCCAGCGCCCATTGATAGGCTTTCTTTGGTTCCAGCCACTTAACAACCTTGCCGTTGCGTCGGACTGCAAACCCCATTGATTGAGTTAGGTTTCGCAGTTCGTCTTTGGTCTGCCGCCGAATAGTTTCCACATCCACATCATCAACAATGTGGCGCGGGGCGGTAATCTCTGCCGCCGTTGCTAATGTACCGTAGTATTTGCGATTGCGCTCTACTACGCCGTCCATGATAGCATCTACATTATCAAGGCTGGTTTGCGTAGTCTCCGCAATGGCTGTTGTGATTTCATCCAGCGTTATCCCGTGGGCACGCAGTTCCCGGATATCCTCAACAGTCACCTGATTCAGATCATCGGATACCACCAGCCGCCAACAGATTTCTTGTAGAAGCCGATCTTCCAGGCCCCGGAATAGTTCGGCGATAGGCTCAGGCAGGGCATCTAGGACGGCAGGAGAAAACGGGTACTTCATTATTCAAGTTCCCCTTGCGGCTCATCGACCATTTCCTCCATCCCCGGCAGCATAGCTCTGGCCGTTTCTTCATCCTCACCGAAATGTTTCTGCCGGAACTCATAAGCGTTAAGAATACCAGCAGATACCAGTTGCAGGTCAGCAGCCATTTCTGCGCGGTTGCTCTCAGGATCATCGAGCACACCATCGCCGAAGCTGAGATGCAGCTCATAGTCCCCCTGAGGGGCCAGGGCGTACAGTGTAGCGTATACATCCATCGCATATACTAGATCGTCCAAGGCATCCCCGAACGCCTGCTGAATGTGGCTCTCGGTGATGTACTGTCTCTGCTTACTGGCCAGGATTTCCGTCGATGTTTTTTCCACGCTGGACGGGTCGGAAATCGTTCCATAGGCTAGGCCTGTCTGGAATTCGATTTGTTTCAGGATGTTTTGAAAGCCTCTGTAAATGGCATCATCCCGGAACGCCGGGGAAAACTCTTTGAAAAAGTCTCCATCCTGGGACATAAACGGCCCAAACTCATAGAGCCGATTTCGTCCGAAATCACGGGCGTTCCCGCTGGTGTATTCTGCAAAAATCTTGCGTTCGCCCGATTTGAATTCCCACCACAGTCTATCCCATTGTTCATCTGCATCTTTAACCAGGCCAACGATGGAACCACCGAACACAGATACACCCAGGCGGCTATCGGTGTCGATGTTGTTTGCAACAGGTGGGGTAAAGAAAGCAAACAGCGGACGTTCTACGCCGTCGATCGTGGTTTCATCGTCCAAGGTTGCCCAAGCAGGCACCGTATCGAGCGGCACTTCCTCGCCCACTGTTCCGTATTGGTTGGACTTGTGGGCCTTATTTCGCACGACGTAGGCTGTGCGATCTCCGTCTCTCACAAACTCATGGCTCTCTAGGCGGACGTACCATTTACCGGCTAGTTGCACCCGTTCGCGGAATACGCCGCCGGTGCATTTACCTGCTTCATCGAAGTTTGTAGGTTGAAATGCCATGATGCTAGAAGCGTCGACTTTCAACACACCGTTGTACACATAAGGCCGAAGGGCTAACCCACCAAGAGCAAGCCCCATCTCTAAGTTTTTCTCAAAGCTTCGGGCGGCATCCTGGAAACAAGCATCCAAGAACTCAGCCCGTGCCCCGCCTGTAACTGTGCCGTTAAACTCTACCAGCGCAGGCCGTGCCATTTCACGGGCGATAGCGGCAGGAAGGCCGAGCGGGATAATGTCGCGCTTGGCCCAGGGCGGCTCGTTGATGTACATAGAATACCAGAGATTGATATTCTGCTGCATCGTGGTACCAACCGCCGTATCAACGCCGAAATCTTTTTTAGCGGCAGCGGTGGGAAACAGCCAGTTTTTCAGATTTCGGAACGTCCTAGCAAAAAAACTTTCCATTAGCGCACCTCCCGCCGCATTATCGTATACGCGAAGTAGCGTATCATATCCATTGCGTGGTCCGATTCTTTAACTACTGCGTCGGTTTCTTTTTTTTCATCCCAGCAGTAGGAACCGAATTCATCAAACGTATTTTCACAGCTGGCATCGAACAGGATTCTACCAGCTAACAGCAGGCTACCAGTAAGGCGGATGCCATCTAGCACTGCATTATTGGCATCCATCACAGCGAATTTGCCGCGCCGCCGTAGCGTTTCCTTGAAGGACGCCGCCGACGGGTCGACGATCACCCGCTCTATCTGGTACCCTTCCGCAAATGCTTCCAGATCGTCGGCGTATTCCTCATCCGTTTTCTGGCGCTTCTGTTTGCGTCCATCGTAGTAGTATTCTTTCAGCATCACAGCTTTACCATTTCGCAGTTGCCACAGCCCCATAGCCGTAGGGTTCAGTGTGCCGTAGTCGATGCTGATATAGTACACACCACCGGAGTATTGTTCCGTGGCTATGTGTTTCGCCTTGTCGAACATCGGGTAAACCAGGCCGTCGGCTACGCACCATTCGCCCAGGATATAGCGGCGGTAGAACACGCCTGCATAGGTGTTCTTGTACCGTTCCACGATTTCCGGATCTAGCGCCGGATTGTCTTCCAGGAGGAAATGCAGATGCAGGGCTTTGTGCCTTTCGGTTTGCTTAATCCATTCTTGATAAAACCAATGCGACGGGGGGCCTGGGTTGCAGTTGAACCAGAACCGAGAACCGGAAACAGAACAACGTGCAAGTGCCTGCTCCACGAACGATCTAGGCTGTAAGGCCACCTCATCCAGCAACACCCCCGCAAGGGTTCTGCCCTGGATGAGCGCAAAGGAGCTTTCGTCTTTGCCACCAAATACCTCAAACAGGTTGGTTGTGTTGCCGTTCTGCACTTCCAGTACCTTGTCTATCCGCCGCCACCGTAGCCGGTAGGTTTCGCGGGCCAATGACATAGCTAGGAAAGGCTGAATAACATTCTTAATACAGCTATCGACACTTTTGCCGCAAATAGCAAAACGCTGGCCGTCGAAGTTCATCATTCCCCACTTCACAAAAGCCCACATCATAATAGAGCTTTTCCCTGAACGGATAGCCCCATCACAGATGATAGCTTCGTACTTGGTGTAAGGAAAGGCTAGGATTTTCAGTTGCTTTTCACTAATCATCCGAATCAAGCCCTTCTGCGATCTTCTTTAGGCTAGCGCTGAGTGCATCTTCCTGCCGTATATCCTTTTCTGTAACAATGCCGCCCTGGTCACTTTGTCCAAGGTACTGTTTGCCCAAAAAAATAGCCATAGAAGCGTTTTTCTTAGCTAGCTCCCATTGTGTCCGGCGCAGTGAAATCTTCCCGCGCCCCCGCTTTTCACGGAATACATCGGAGAAATTCTTACCATACGTTCGCTTACACCAACTATTGAGTGTTTTATCCGTAACATCGAACCAGGAACAGATTTCGTCATAGGTGCATTGCAGCCCGCAAAGGTTTTCAAATTGTTTTTGGTCAATTTCTTTTGGCCGCCGCCCCATACAATCACCTTTCCCTTTCTTTCCGCTTCTTATTTCGGATGAACCGCTCCATGTCTCGCTTTAGTTTTTGGCTTTTGGTTTTCTTGATGATCTCTTTTGCTTCTGCAATCGTCATTCTTCCAAAACCGCCTTTTCTCCGGTGAAGTTTTCCCAGCGCTTGATGATAACATCAACGTATTTAGGATCATATTCCATCACGCATGCGTTTCTTCCGTTCTGCTCGCAAGCCATAATGGTTGTCCCACTTCCGCCGAACAGATCCAGAACGATGTCACCGCCTTTTGTGTTGTTCTGAATTTGATAATCGAACAGTGCAATCGGCTTCATTGTAGGATGTTCTTTGTTCGCGGTAGGGCGGTCAAATTCCAGAATCGTTGTCTGCTTTCGGTCGGACGCCCAGAGGTGTCCAGCGCCGCCTTTCCAACCGTAAATGCATGGTTCGTGTTTCCACTGGTAATCTTGCCGCCCCATTACCATGGTATTTTTTGCCCAGATAAGGATTTGACGAACCTCCCAGCCGGTTAGCTGGCAAGCCTTATCGAAAGCATACTCTTTCAATCCAGCATACCAGATATAAAACACAGCCCCAGGCTTCATAACGGAATCCGCAGAGCGAAAAGCAGAGGAAAGAAATTCGATCATTTCTTCATCCGTCTTTGCGTCGTTCTGGATTTTTAAGGCATCCTTAGCCTTGCCGGTATAGTCCACGCCATACGGAGGATCAGTAAGAAGAAGGTCAGCTTTCGCGCCCCCCAGAAGAGTTTTCACGTTTTCTTCGGAGGTGCTATCTCCACACATCAGCCTGTGACGGCCCAACTTCCAAATTTGGCCAAACTTAGAAATAGGATCGTTGGTCTTATCAACCTCCGGAGCTTCATCTTCTATGATTTCGGTAGCTTCGGCGGTTTCTTCCATCAAATCCCATGCAAAATCAAACATAGACAGATCCAGATCCTGCAGCTCCTCTGCCAGCAAATCAATATCCCAGGGAGATTCATTCGTTTTGTTGTCCACGATACGCAGAGCGTCCACCTGTTCAGGCGTTAGATCGTCCACCATGATACAGGGCACTTCGGTGTATTTCAGCCGTTTAGCCGCCTCAAAACGGCAATGTCCAATGACGATAACGCCATTGGAATCAATCACGATAGGCTGGACAAAACCGAACTGTCGGATGCTTTCGGCCACGTTGTTGATTTGGGTATCATCGTGCTTCTTAGCATTTCGATCATACGGTTTGATCTCTTTGATTTTCACGCTTCTGATTTCCATGTTTTACCCTCCTACGCCCGTCTCTTCCGAGCTGTCAGGGCGGGTTTCTATCGCCCCAGCATCCGCAAATGCTAACCGCTATTCTGGTAGCAGGCCCCGGTAACTACCCGGATATAGGCTATTGCCGCCCGCCATATTGCCCCACAGCGGTGTTGGTGCTGTACACACACGCAACAGTGTTCCGCCGTGGGGAATCGCCGATTTAGTACGTTCATCGGCTACTGTATACAGTGCAGTTGCTGGGCCTTGAACCCAGTTCACCAATACGGTGACGCCCCTACTAGCCCTTCCGCATATATCCCCGTCTTTCCGGGGTGCCAGGTGTTTCAGGGGATCACACCACAACCCATCCGGCGGCAGGAGTAGGATTTGAACCTACGCAGACCGTAGCCCCTACTGTTTTAGCAAAACAGCCTCTTAGACCAAGCTTGAGTATCCCGCCGTATGCCTAACCGGAATCCAACCGGGGCCACCAGGTGAGTGATGGAGCTGCTTTTACAGGCCGCAGCTTACCGAAGGAGCATTCCCTATGGAAACAAAAAAGAGAACCGACAGAGCGGAAAGCCAGCTATTGGCTCCTGCACCGATAGCCAGCATATAGAAAGAACTCCCGGCGCAACTGCCACGTCGAAGACGCTGGTGACACACCCTTGCGTTATCCGGCGGCGTTCTTTCATATATCCCAACCTGCGCGGGTCGTGGCATCCCTACCGTGCCAGATAATAGGACGCTCGCCGTGCTTGGTTAGGTGCTGAAAAACAAAACACAAAATGCAGAAAAGAAGTCAAAGCTTCACCTGCCTTTCGTATTTTATTCTCCCTTTCGGGATGGTCCTGGGATTCGGGATTGAACCAAATCACGCACACCAGCGCCCAGGATATGGAGGGCGGGGCAGGGGAAGAACCCCCGCCCCTATACCAAATAGGAGGGGTGGCTATTGCCGCCGCCACCCGGCGGAAGAAGCATGCGGAAGCCCGAAAGGACAAAGACTTCCTTGCTATTATTATACCATATTCTACCGTATCGTTCCACGAAAATCTGTGTTTTTGCTAATTCTTTGGACAATATGTCCATCTGTTAATCAGCATATTTGAAAATCACGCCGTCGATGAATGACTTATTTTTAATTCGTCTGTGCAAGCCGCTTGTGGATAGGTAATTTTCCCGCGCAGCAGCCCTTGCACTGGGATAGAATTTCAGCACCTTACCCCATTTGTCCGTCTTGGCCACAATTCGGCAATTTGGGCTTCTTCGCTCCTTGTTGAAGTCCGCCCTTGTTACAAACTCCAAATTATTTACCGCGCAATTTTGATAATTTCCGTCCTTGTGCCGCAGGATCATGCCCTCCCGTTTCCCGCCAAGGAAAACATCACACACAACATCTTTTACTCGAATTGTTTTACCAGCAATTTGAATAGTGACGTTGCCGTTGTGCGACTGTTGGCGCATGATTCGCGGATTTTCAGCCCTTTCCCTGGAATGATCCCAACGTTGTTTTATCCAACTTCGGATTTCACCAAAATTAGAAACATCATACCACCCGTCAGTGCCAGGAATCGGCAGCCACACCTCTCTCAAGCCTGCCCTCCAATTCTATCCAGCAGGGCCACAAGACCCCGCACTTCCAACGGATCAACGCCCGTTTCCTTCTTCAACTTATCCAGGCGATAGGTGATAGTGTGCCGGTGGCAAAATAGTTCCCGCGCCACCTTGCTAATCATCATCCGGTTCTTTTCGAGCGAAAGAAGAACCTTCTTGTCGAAATCATCCATATTATCCTCCCGCTTTTTTCAGCTTCCAGAAATCATTGATAGCATCCCGGACCGGGTCTGTTTTACGTTGTGATCTAGCGTACTCTAGTATCTCCAAATCACGCTCATAATGCTCTCTGCACATCTGCCGCCCCGGTAGCGCTGGGCGTTCGCAGTAACGGCACTCCCCTACTGGTTTCCGTATATACCGTTCTCTGTGTTTTCTGTTGCGCCGCAGCCTACATTCATTGCAAAACGCCTGCCCTTTGTAGGCCGGTTTGCCGCATGCTGTACATAGCCCTGCCGCTTTTCGCTGCGCGTACAAGGTTTTCATACTTTCCCTGTTGCGCTCTTCCCGCTTTTTCTTTTCGTCTTGGGATAGTTTTGCGTTGCAGGTATTGTTTAGCTCTACGCTGATAGATAGGCACTCTAGGCATTTATACCGCCCAGGGGCGGCGCGTTCCTTCATACACCGAACGCACAGCCCCCTAGATTTTGCCCATTCGTAATTCTGCTTCTTGTACTGCAAATCCCGTTGTCTGATTTCCTGCGCTGTCAGAGCCATTATTCAACGCCCCCGGTTATTAGCTCGGAGTATGGGAGTGTTTCAATCCAGCGGCAAAACTCCCTCCACTCGGTGAGCTTGTGATTGCGCCGAGCACGGTAAATGTTGACTAGAACTTCATAGTTTAGCATCAGGGTTCGGCGCTGGTTGTAGTTAGAGGGAAGGAATTGAATAATCTGCCTCCACCAGATTTTTTCACCCGTTTCAAGATACATTTCTCTGCATCTATTTAGCAGCCCAACGATAGTGCAAAACACTTCGTAAGGCGACCAATCGACACGTTCTTGCCATCTTGCAGAAATGAGCGGCCGATCACATGAATCCAAAATGTCTTCACAGCTGAAATCGTCCACGAAAAACGGCTTCTTATGGATGCTGTGCATCGTAGAACAGGAGTTAGACACCGTACCAACCTTGTACGTTTCAAGTTCCTTGTACCAGTACAGCGGCGCTGTTATATCTACATACACCACGATCATCCGCATAAATTTACGGTGATCTGTGCCAGCCTTGACCAGGCGCATCATTAAGTCGTGGTCGTTGGGGCCGATTTCGTAGCAACTTGCGATGATATGCCCGTCTTCTTGGCGCAGGTATTTGCTGTCCGACTTGTCCCAGCTGTTATGAGGGTTCCGCATCCCTCTGATAGCGGCTTCCCAGCCCACTACCTCTGTGTGTTCAAACTCGATCATTGGTTCTCCTTTCCAACTTGTGCTTTTTTGCACAGGTTTCCCGTTAATACTTTATTTCGTCACCGACCATGTTGAAATCTGGAATCCCGTATACATCGGCGGCATAGAATTCCACTTTACATCCTCTCGCTTCGCTCCACCCCTTGCACAGGATGATAGCATCCGCGTCTGCCATGACCTTCAGGCTTTCTCCGAGGAACCACAACGGCTTCGCTTTGGCGGGAGCGCCCTGAAAGAAACTCTCCAGGACCTCCACATCATCACCCCACTTAGCTTTAGCAGCCTTGATAACCCGCTCCCGTTCTGCCAGGATTTCGGCGTCGGTTTTGCCCCGCATGGGCTGAGAGATAAAGATTTTCATTTTCCAACCCCCCAAACACCGTTTAAGCACGGCTTTATGATGATTTCCTTATGCAAAGCGCCATCTTCCGCGACGGTATAAATAGGCTTATCAAGCTCCGTGGCCGCAGCGTACATAATCCTGCACTCCGGCGTATGTGCCCATCCAGGGCACAGAATCAACGCATCGGCATCAACCAATGTTTCGATTGATTTCCCAAGAAACCAGGAAGACTGTGCGCCATCGGGATGCTGCAGGAAAAGGCTATCCATAATTTCGACTTCCTTCCCCCATTCCTCTTCTGCGCCGCAAACGGCACGTAACCAATTTTTGATAACGTCCGAACTTCCAGGATTTCCATACAACGGGTACCCAACAAACACCTTCATTTTATATCATCCTTTCCGTTTTCATCATTCCAGGACAAAACAGCTAGGCCGTAGGTCGGCTCCGTTTTCCCTGTGTTCTGGCATTTTTCGCATTTTACTCGGTACAGCTCTACATCATCCTCGATTCTGTACATGTACTGTACAACGGGTTCTCTGCCGCATTTCTGGCAACGGTGGGGATTAGGAATCATTACCGTACACATCCGCCGCGATTTCACCGGCGCAGGCTGCGTAGCCTGCCATATCAACCCAGTTGTCCTGGTGTTTCGGATTTTCTTTGGCCCTGCCGACTTTTAGCAGAATCATCATCTGCGCCACATCAACCGGCGTGATCTCGCGGCCAATGTCCAGGTATGCCGTCCACAAGTCGGCGATAGCGCCAAAGCTGTCCTCCGGTCTGCCGTGCGTATCCTGCCTATCCCGGCACACGCACTTCTCGGCGGCGTCCAGGATGGTTTTGCGGGTGGCTTGCACAGTAACTTTTTTCTCCGCCGCATCACTTGCGTTCCACAAATACCATGCGTCATTCATGTTTTTTGCCGCTTCTCCCATCGCCCCACATTCATAGCACATGATTCTATATTCCGTGAACATGAATCCTGCGATTTTATTTGTTTCCGAGGCTACACCTACGTTCTCAGAGCCACATTTCCAGCATTTTTTACGATTCATCATTTGTCCCTCATTTCCAGCTTTTTCATTTCAGCGATAGCCAACGCCGCCTTGTGCATGGCCTTACGTTCGCCCAGCGTTGCCACCACCTGCACGGTTTCCGCCGTGCAGATGATAGCTAGGGCTTCCAGCCAGAACACCATCCAGGGATGGGCTAACATCCATTCCATCAGTTATCCCCCTCTCTTTCAAGCGCTTCTTCCAGCCGCTTCTTGTGGCAATTCCACTTCCAAACGGATATATCTGCATTTGGTTTCAGTTCCAGAGCGATAGCGCAAGAAACGACGTCGGTGTATTTTTCGTCCAACTTATCCAGGTAGTTCCTTCCGCCCTCTTTAACCGGGTTATCTCCCCGCAAAACTCTGGCGAGTTTCAGGGCGCAGTGGGCCAACTCCATGCACTCCTCTGCTAGGGCTTCATAGCAGGCAGCATAGCCTACCATGGCTGGGAAATCTCTCCAGCATTTCATTTTATCCGGGATGTTCATTTTGTCCTCCTCTCTAACCGTGTCGATTCCAACACGGTTATGTGTTATCCCCATTGTTCTGCCATAGCGTTAGCTATGCCGTAGGCTAACTTTGCCCTGTTTTTCTGTCGTTCCTTTCCACCTTTCATAAACCACGTTCCAGCACTGTGACACTCTGCCAATGGTTCCACCATGTTCGTTGGTTTCAGTGGTTCCAGCCCTTTCAGCCACAGCAACGTTTTTTTCTGCCATGGGTCGCCGAAATAGTAGGGCTGGATAATTTGGGTTGGTTTCGGAAAATCGAACACAGCAGATGGCATCGGGTTTTCTACTGCAATTTTTTGGCAGTCAGCGGCCAAAATAGCCATAAACAACGATTTGCCACACAATCCATCGTAGTAGCGTGGGATGTTTAATTTCCCACCCTTCCACAGGTGCCGCGCCCCAGCGTTGCTTGTTTTTGTGCAGGGCGGGAACGCTAAAATCATGTCCCACCGCCCATCAATACAGCGCTCTGCACCATCCATCGTGCGGAACGTACAGTCCCCATTCAGCAGAGGCAGGCAATCTCCCATGATATGCCATTCAGGATGCCCCCCAGACGGTTCCTGGATATCGCAGGAATAGGCTTCCCACCCCATAGCTCTAAACGCGGCTGTAACACGCTGTGATTCTTCACAGGCTACCAACAATCTTTTCATGCGTCCACCCCCGGCGGTTCCGGGAAAGGCATCCACATTATCACTCTATCGCGTCCTTCCCACCGTCCATCTTTGCAGAAACCTACATTATGCCCGTATTTTTCGGCCAATTCGATAGAAAACAGATCCTGCTCGACCACTTTTCGCTTTGTTTTTGTATCTAAAATAACCACGTGGTACCAGCCTTGTTTTTCTGGCAACCGTTCTGTCACCGGAATCCACCTAGTCCGTTGCAGTGCCTCCAGAATAGTCCGATACGCCTCCCTCGCCCCAGGCATGGGAGTGTTGTCTGCGTGGCGCTGGAGCCACGCTCTCGCCTCATCAATCGTCATTTGGCACCTCCCGCATGTCCGCACCGCAGTTCGGGCAAAAATTCAGCCAAATAGATTCGTTCCATTTACCACAAAATGGGCAATACGGATCATCAACCTCTCTGCGCTCATCCCTTCTTATGGTGTATGTCTCCGGATATTCTGTTCCCGGATTCGCCTCTCGCCCTGTGTAATGTTCAAAGCCCCCTTTTAGTCTGTGCACCCAATTCCATTGCCCCCGCCGCACCGGGGCCACATCGGCGGCAGACTGGTTTGCCACCAGACTAACAACTCCCACAGTGTCCCACTCGCTGAGAGGGCTTCCGCCCACTTTGCTAATCGCCTTTAACAAGGCTTCAGTGATGTTCAAAGCACAGTCCCCGTTACTAGTGACGAAATGACAATTGTCGCAATTAGTTCTCTTGGCGCAGTATCTGTGCAGCCGCTGGAACGCTCGTTCAATACAACTTCTCATATTTTCCCCTCCATCACACAAAAATTTTTGGTGGCTTTGGCATGTGCATCACCGTAGGCCGCCATAAATGCAGGCACAGGGGATGTAGATTCACATAGTCCGCCTTGGCTGGGTGGTACTCTACCACCATCTCGTCTTCATGGAAGAACATGTGCTTAATTTCGCACATTTCCTCCCATGTAGGAGCCCTCTTCCGCTTCCGGTTGGCCGGTGACACGCTAACATGTTCCCAGCCGCCGCCGTTGGATGCCACAACGTTGAACATTTTGCCGCCAACAGGCACCCGGAAGACGCCGTTTCCAGCGTCTCCGTTTGTGCCGTAGTATTGGCGCTCAAAATTCCGGTCGCGGTATTTGTCCAGGGTGTGTAAATCTTTCATTTTTGCCCCTTTCAGTCGTAAGTGTGCCCATAACGCACACCAGTTTTTGTGTATTTGCCTCCGTGCCCGTCGCAGTGCTGGCTCGGTGCCGTTGCACAGGGCCAATGCAAGCGTTCGTACATAATCCGCTGGGCTAATTTGGCATTCTTCGTTGCTACACCCTTGGCATCCTTCTCCATGGCTATCCTGCTGATTTCCAATTCCGGAAGTTGTTCCATATCTTCACGTTTCATGGCCCATCTCCCGATACAGCCGGGACGGGGTAGCCGCCTCTTGACCGACGTATTTCCCGACGTATTCATCTAGGATCACGCCACAAATTGTATGGTAATAGATTTGGCAGATTTCCATTCCGGGGTAGACGCGCACCGGCTCGGTGGCTGCCAGCTCCAGCGTCCAGCGCCCCCGGAAGCCGATATCCCCAAACCCGGCGGTCACATGCACAGCCAGTCCCAAGCGCCCAACGGAGGAACGTCCAACCAGCATTGGAACCAGGTTCCGGGTTTCGGTCCACTCCTCCGTGGACGCGATGTACACGCGCCCCGGCTTTAGGACGTAACCCTCCGGCGGGATGATGATCTCCCGTGTGCGGTTGTCCCGTTTGGGGTCTAACACCGCCTCCGTGTACACCAGCATCCGGTCCATCAAACACAGATTGTAGCTGTTGGGGCCAAGCTGTTGATCGTTGTATGGGTGTATGATGATATCCCCTTTGGACATGCGCTGTCGGATTTCGTTCCCAGACAGAATACCGTATTGGTTCAGTTCATTCATTTGTTTCTCTCCTATACGGGGCACAATGCCTTGCGATTGTTAGATTTTTGATTAAATATCAAAGCCGAAGCACACGCCGTAGCTGGTGCTGGCGGTGTAGTAGTGGCTGCTGCCGTCGTTGACCACACAGCAAAAGTGCGCGGAGTTGTTCACATACGGGGACGCCAACCAGTACGGGAACGGAACACCGTTCAGCGTTTTAACTCGGTTTTCCTTCTCGGAGTAACGAGAAAGTGTTTCACACACCTCTTCATTCCCGTATTTGTTTTTCCCAAAAACTTCCTTCTCTCGCAACAATCGCAACGGTTCAGTCACAACTTCTTGCAAATCGTCCGGCAACAAGGAGTAGAGCTTGCCCAGATATGCCTCCATCGTACTCAGTTGCTCGCCGTTTTTGGCTTTCCAATTCTCATTCATGCAATGGGTGTCTTCGAGCAGGTTTTTTGTAAAAAACGTTGCGCTTATGTGCCCTACACGTTCACACACCAGCGTGACTTTTTCGCCAGTTTTCAGCACAATGTCGATTTCATTGCCGACGTTTAACGAGCTGGAACCGGCATGGACAGCGTCCCTTAGCTCCGCCCATGTTGTTATCTTATCGGCGCATTTTCTGATTTTGATCATTGGTTTTCCTCCTTTTTCGCGGGGTCACGAAAATGGTTGTCTTGCAGGCCTTCTGTTCTGGGCTTGTTCTTTTGCGGTAGCCCATCTGCAATTTTCTGGGCAATAATCACCATTGTTGTCAATTCGTTCAATCGTACACTGCCCGCGTTCGGCGTTTGGGTTGTAACCATGTCGAAAAGCCCATGCCTTAAACACAGCGTAATCGTCAACCCATTCTTTGCATACGGAAATTCCGCGCCCACCCCAATCCTTGTATCGTGGATTGTTAGGGCTTGTACACCTGGAACGCATGGAACGCCAAACGTAATACAGCTTTTCGTGCGACCCGCTGTGTTTTGTTACAGAATCCCTTGATTTCCTGCTATTTTCGGCAGAAGTTTTTCTGTGTAAGCAACCGCATGATTTCGTTGTTCCGTCTCTCAAGCCGTCCCATGTAGTCACTTTTTCGTTGCCGCAATCGCATTTGCATCTCCAAAGCTGCCGATTGTATTTATTTTTTCCAGCCGGTTCAATGGCGATCAAAAAACCGAACCTTCTACCGGTTACATCAATCAACCCTGTCAAGCCCCCTAACCAAGACCTTGATGTTCCCTTCTTCGTGGAATTGGATCTTGATGCTCTTCACAAACTTCCGGCTATCATCCTCGATAACCCAACCTTTCAGGCTATCTTCAATCGCTTTCACTAGGACGGCGTGATTAGAGCAATCCAAGCCATCATCAAACCAGAAAAACAATTCCACGGGGCCTGGGTAAATTCTCTGCGGAACACCAGCGCGGCGCATACACCAACGTGTCAGAGTGTGTAATTCTTTTGCATCTTCTTTTCGTTTGGCCCAGTGTTTTCCGGCATAGTAGGCATTTAGCCCAAAACGTTTATTCCATATCGCCATAGCCTTTTTTCCTGCCGGATATGGGATGGTGAAACTACAAACCGTCACTGCGCCACCTCCCGGAATCTACGCAACGCATCCTGTCTCCGCCGTTCCCAGTCTACCGGCGTAGGCGGCGTGTAGTCAGTAGGCTTCTTTTTCGTCCCGGCCTGCTGCATCAGGATTTCCCGCGTTTTTTCCATGTCGGCCCGAATATCCTCCACTGTCCGCACTCTGGGCTGCAACGCCGCCGGTTTGGGTTCCTCCGGCATCTGTGGCAGAGCGGTGGCAAATGTTTTTGCCAACGCCTGCACGTCCTTGGGTAGTGCTTCAAAATCTCGCCTGCTCTGGGCCTTTGCCCGGAAACTACGCTGTACGTTGGATGCTACCACGGACTGCACAGTTGCTTCGTCCATCATCGACCATTCCCGCAACTGCCTAGGATCGTGTACAACGTCCTGCACCAGCGGCGGCAGTTTAGCAAATTCCGCTTCTGCGTTGTAATACCCATCGCGTAGCGCTTTGGAAATCAGCGCCCAAGCTTCCTGCTCCGTCATTTCGTCCCGGTTGCTGATCTGCCGAATCCGGCCCTTCACAGCCCCGATGTGTGGCGGGAAACCCTTGTCATCCGTCGCAATCAAGGCTTTCACAGCCGCCGCAACGATCTTCACATCGTCCTCTGCGAACATTTCCGCCCAAAGGTTTACCGTCATCCGCATATCAGGAGCGTTTCTGCCGTTGTAGAAAGCCGGGTAGGCCGTGGTCAGGATATCCATGATGATGCCGGTTTCTTGCCTAGTCATGATACTCCCTCCTCTTCGTCCATCTGCCGGGCCAGGTCTGCCCAACTCTGCCGTTGTGTCTGCTTGGGAGCAGGGCCAGATCTAGCCCCGGAATCGTCGTAATTTCCCTCCAACACTTTTGCCATGTTGGAATCCTTCACCAGCCAATCGAACGTTGCCGACCAGTTGCGGTCATTCCGCCCCCGGAGGAAACTGCTGTTTTCGGCCTTGTGGAACAACTGCCGAAAATCATCCAGCGTATACCCAGCGTTGAACCTGGCCCGAATCGCCTTTTTCCGGCTTTCGTTGATAGCCGTACAGCGGGGAAACGACGCGCAGATTTCGTTGTATGCGTCCCGGATGGAATCATAGGGGATTTGAGGTCGGGGAGGGAAGGGCGGCAACGCCTTGGCGGATGCCGCATTTTCTTTTTCCCTTTTCTTTTCTTCTACATCCCCATCTACATCTACATCCCCTTCTTCTTCCCCTTCCCCATCGCTTACGTGGTTTTGCACTTTGCTAGGTTTTGCTTCGTTTTGCTTTGCATTTGCTTCCGTGTTGCTTCGCTTTGCTTCTCCGCCAACACGTCCAGCTTGCGCCCGCTTGCGGCTGGTATCCAGATTAGGCTTCACCAGTTCAAACAAAGCGCCGATGATGCCGGTTTCTTCCGGGGAGTCCCCGTTCAATGCGTATTCGCAGATAGCCATTAAGAAGTCCGCCTGCATTTCCTTGTCAGGGATTTTCCGCGCCGCATCATAAAAGGAACGAAAAAATTGGAAAGTCGATCTTTCTTCCATCGTTTGCCTCCTACTCCTAGAGCCGCCCTATCAGAAGGGCAGCTCTCCATCATCTCCCGTGAGGTCACTGAACTCCGGTTCAGCATAGTTCCCGCTCGGTTGATTGCTTCCGCCGCCCTTCGGCCCACAGAAATGAGCCTGCGACACGATCAACTCCGTCACCTGCCGGTCGTTCCCGTCCCGGTCGGTGTAGCCGCGAGTGTTCAACTCGCCCTCTACGATGATTTCCTGTCCCTTGCCGAAATACTTGCAGAGCATCTCGGCGGTGCCTCTCCAAGCCACGCAGTTCAAGAATAGCTTGGTTTCGCTCTCCTTGTACTTGCGGCTCCAAGCCACACGGAACGATGCAACAGCAACGCCACTCTGGGTGTGTCGAAGCTCTGGCTGGGCCACTAAGCGGCCTTGCAGGATCATGTGATTTACCATGATGGTATCTTCCTTTCGTTACAGTCTGTACGGTACGACTTCGTCATACCGAAGGAGTGTTGGGATTTCCTTCTTTTCTAGAAGGCGGCGCAGTTCGGCGGGGGTGTAATACACTCTAGCGCCGATCTTAATAGGTGTGACCAACCCACGCTTCCGAATGCAATCAAGCGTTGCAACGCTGATTCTCAGGCAATCAGCCGCTTCCTTCTTGGTCAGCAGCAGGTTTTCCATTGTCCTTCCTCCTTTTCAGATGCCAGACCTTGCAGAGTGTTTTGTCCAGGATGATGCCGCCCGGCAGGTGGTACCTCCCAAAAAATTCGCTATCTGGCATAGTGTGGGCCAACTGGTGCATCTCCGGGGACAGAGGTAAAACCTCCATCCCCTCATGCACAATGTCCGTCCTATCTCTCCCAGCGCCCACCCGGTCGATGTGATGTAGTTGGGCCGGGCGGCCCGTGATACAGCACGTTTTTGTTAGCAGACAGTGATACAGGTAATCGCCTGTATCGTCCACCATATCCAACAAAGGGAAGCGGGTTGGAATCTGCCAATCTAAGATAAACCGTACTAAAAACCGCTGGAACCCACACACCAGGGACATAGGCGCATTGGATAGAGAAAACAACGTTTCCCCCATGGCCTGGGTATCCTCCATCAAGAATTTCAATTTCATTCTTTCCTTGGTGGGGTCCTTGCCCTCCCCGGTGTAGTCGGCTATCTCGCCGATTAAGGCGTAGCAGGCGCGGCGCTGTTTGTCGGATAGCGGGCGGCTGTCTATTGGCTGCACTAAGCAGCTCTTAAATTCCCGCTTAATCATCGTTGCCCAATCGGGATACGGTGCCCTAATCAGCAGCTCCCCCGTCCGCTCATCGTAGCCGGTGATCCTGCCCTTAACGATCTCAAGCGGTGGTTTCATGGGCTTTCAGCTTCCGCATGCACTCCGAGCAAATCTGTTGCCCGGTTTGCTTTTTGGTGGCCCGTGCAATCTGGTCCGGGGAGTACAGTTTGCCGTCTCCCAGGATATCGTCGGTAATATCGTTGCCGCACATCTCGCATTTCGGAAGGGTTGTCTGTGGCGGTGTGTATTTCGTTGCGTCCGCTTGCCAATACACGTCCGCCCCGATGCCCAAGGCTTTTGCTGCAACGCTGATAGCGTCCGTAAGGGCCATCTTGAAGCACTCGTCCGACGTGTACAGGCCGTTCCGTTCCTTGGCAACAAACATTGAACCACCCACGCCGTAAACGGGTTCTGACCAAACATCATCGACCTTGTAGGACAGTCGGATATCAACGAATGCGGCAATTTCGCCGTTTGCGCCGTTCTGGAGTGCTTGGTTGGTGATTTCGTATTTCCAACCGATGCCGCACGGTCCGAATCGTTCCGTGAGGGCTTTGATACGCCACATGGGATTGATATCCGTTTTGCCCTTCAAACGCCCGGCATTGATAGAGCGTTTTGCGTTTTCTGGGACAGCGCGGAAACTGTCGTACAGTTCCATGTTTTCCATCATTTCACCCCCAGACTGCGCCGCTCCACCAGCCGCACACCAGGCGGGTCCAGCGGGTGGTCTTCTTTCAGCCACTTCAACAAGTTGACCTTGTTGATCTCAGGCGATTTGTAGCGGACGAAATTATCTTCCTGCCCGTTCAAACAGGCCCAGTCGATGAAAGCTCCTTCGTCATCCACTTCAACAGCCTTACTGTTACGGAACGTCACTGCGCAACGGGGGGAGCTAAACTTCTGCCCGTCAAGGCTTGCATCCAGCATGGATTCCAGCCACGCGATATTCTTTTCCAAGGTCCAGCGGCGTTCCGTAAGGGTTTTAACCTCTTCCTTCATAGCCTTGACATCAGCCTTCAAGTTTTTCACCAGGCAGGCGGTGTTCTCAATCTTCTGGTCTCGCTCCATTTGCAGGCCCATGAGTTCGTCCAGGTTGTTGATCTCCCCGGTCTCCGGGTCGGTGCCGTGGGCGATAGCCGTCAGAATTGCGGCGTCGATCTCAAAAAGCGTCATCTGCCATACCTCCTTCTCGAATCCAGCCCTTAAGCTGCTCGTCGCGCTCGACGAAATAGCGGTACACTGCGTAGCAGTGATTTCCGATCAGATAGTCGATGAAATCATCGAAATCAGCCGCGATGAACATTTTCGCTTTTTCCAAAGGCAAGGAAATGTTGACATTCATCGGAAACAGTTCCGGCTTCTGTTCATTGTTTTCCATTTGACAAATCCCGTCCTTTCTGGTACTATATCCATAGTTTTTTCTTTCCTTTGCCGCTTACAGGGTGTTCGGCCCCTGTGGGCGGCATTTTCATTTCCCCAGCTTTTCGGCCCACTTCCGCACCCGGTAGACCGTGACGCCATACTGCCGGGCTAGTTTAGCTTTTGACCACCCAGCCCGAAGCCGAACGGCAAAGTGGGGCGGAATAGGGAATTTTTCCTGTGGATTCTGCAAATACTTGCAGCCATTCGGTCTACACGTCTCGCGTGGGCATTTCAGGCAAATTTCAACCATCTCCGGGTTTTCGCCTTTGCGATATGGCCCACGGCGTTCAGCATCACCAGTTTTGGCGTCCCTCCACGGCCTTTGAGCAGGCACTGTGAATTCGTGCTTCATGGCATCACACCAACCGCAGCGGGATACCAGCGTTATGCAGGGCGGCGTTGATGTTGGCCTTGCGCCGGTTGCGGATACGCTTCCGCCGGGCTTCCCGCGCCTTGCGAACTTCCTCGTCACGCCGACGCTTGGCGTTCTTCTCCAGCGTGGGGCTGATAGCCCGTACCAGGGCCTCGATATCAGCCCATTCCCGCTCGGTGTTGCGGGTTTTGATTTCCTGTACAGTAGTCATTACTGTTCCCCTTTCATTCCGTTATTGTTTGCCTGCCGGATACAATGGCATCTTCTCCAATCCATGCCTCGCCCGTTATCGTGGCAAAACCGTAGACTTCGGCGTTTCCGCCAACCCAGGCACGCTCCTTGATTTTCGCCCGTTCATACACCCAGGCGTTTTCGCAGACGATAGCATCATCGGAAACACGCGCATAATCAAACACACATGCACCGTCGTATATCCAGCACTTTCCTGCATGGGACAAATTCGCAGTGGATTGAACAAACCCACCTTTGTCCCACTCTTTCACATCCCCAAACGATACCGCAGCACGAATGCGATACAGCTTTTTATCGCCGATTCGTTTAACCTCATCGGTCAGCACATATTTCCTTCGCGTTTCCTACACCAACCTTTCAGCAGGCCATCCAACGGGCCAGGTTAATGATAGGTACTACATGGTACCGCTTCGCCCGTCCAACGGGCTTCATCGGGAAATCACGGCTCTCCCGCAGGGTCTGGGGTTTGCACCCCACCAGCCGGGCGGCTTCCGCCACCGTGATCGTCTCCCGCTCAGGAAACAGTTCCCGGAGACGGGTTAGGTGGTCGTGAAACGTCGCTTTCTCCATCTTCCTTCCCCCTTTCCTTGTTGTAAGCCATGTAGCGGTCGATCTCCCGCGCCACTTCGTACAGCACTTGCAGTGCGTACAGCTTACCTTCCGGGTCGGCGTTTTCCAGCTTGGTTTTTGCGTGGGCCAGGTCCTCTTGCAGGACTTTCAGATAGGCCGGGTCAGGTTTCTTCGCCCCGTCGGTATCCTCGCCCTTGAACACCAGCCACTTGTCCCGCACGATGAAGGACAGCGTGACTTCCGCATAGCTGTTCTCGGCGTGTTCCCGGATGGTGTAGGTGGTAACGTCCTTGATCTCCGTCCCATCAACCAGGACGGCAACCTTGCCGTTCTCTGGTTTCACCACAAACTTCTTCGCCATGGTATCACCTCCTTTCAGCTGATTTCCTGTCGTTCGTCAATGACGCCGAGCAGATAATCAATGGAACACCCGAAGATGTTTCGCATATTTACAAGCACATCGGACGGAATAGAGTTCTCGCCGTTGATATACCGGTTATAAGTTTCCTGGGAGATGCCAAGCATCCGGGATAACTTATACTTTGGAATCCGCTTGCGGCCACGTTCGGCCTCGATGTTCGCCCTCATCTAACCTCTCCCTTCTAGTAAAAATTTGAGTTTCTCAAACTCTGGTTATATCATAGTTGAGATTCTCGAATTTGTCAAGAGGTTTTTCGCAAAAAGTTAGAGAATCTCGAATTTCTTGTTGACATTTCCGAAGCAATGCGCTATTATATAGCTGTCGAAAGAAAGCGAGGATTTCAATATGGAATTCAAAATCAGAGAGGCGCGGGAAGCGGCCAACCTGTCGCAAAGAGAACTCGCAAAACTTCTCGGAATCGCCCCGGCAACACTGCATGGATACGAAACCGGGAAACATGATCCTAAGTCTGACTTACTGGTTCAAATAGCGAGATTTTGCAGAACAAGCGTTGATTTCTTACTTGGCTTCGCTGATGGGAACGAAAAAGATCCTCCCGCCCCGCAATCTGCGAGACAGAAGGACCTTGTAACAAAGGAAGAAGTCGAAGCCGTGTTAGTTGGACTGGGTATCACCAAGCCGGGTGAACACATCACCGACGCTGATCTGGACTTCCTCTCTAGTGTTGTCGTTCTGATTCAAGCATGGTTTAACAATAAGGGCAAGCAGGGCTAACACCCTGCGCGGCTCTTGGCACTGGTTGATAATTTCTGTCAATCGGTCGTTGTTTCCATAGGTTGTAGTCATGTTATCCTCCCATTTTTCGCGGCGAGTAGGCGGTTGTACAACATCCGCAGCTCTCTGTCTGTCAGGCCATTAAGAATAGCCTGAATCTTCCCCAGCAACAGTAAGCGATCCATCCCTGTACCTCCATTATACCCATGGTGTAAACGTGGAACGCGGGGTGGTTTGCGAGTACCCTTCCCCGATCGTCCCTTTTCCAATTTTCCTTGGATTACCATAACATGGAAGGTGTGGAATATCCATTGCAAACTACGCAAGGGGCCTTTCAATCTTTTGCATCCCCCTTGCAATGAATGGAGATGTAGAAACGTGGGTGATGATGGTGGAAAATTTGCCAAGACAGCAAAGGAGTTGAAGGAAGAAACAAGAGTAACGTTAAGGGAGATTGCCGCTACATGTAACAGCTCCGAGAGTATGGTAAGCCGTTATATCAACGGGCAATCTGAACCGCCGCCGGACATTGCAGATGCAATCATGCACATGTTGAGGGCGGAGAAAGCGGCGCAGGACGAACGCGTCATGAGAAGTAATACCACCCTGGCCCAGTTGGAGGAATCACAGAACCACCTAGAGGAAGCTTATAAGCAGCGCATTGCAGGGCTGTTGAAGCACCTGGAATACGAACGAAAGCAGAAGCGTATATTTTCTGTTGCGCTTTTGGCTACCCTATTCGGGGTTATTGTGTTCCTGTTGATCGACATATTCAACGGTGGACTGGGTTGGGTGAGGTATTAAGTTTTCCGCTGCCGTGGGCGGCAAAATTTTTACCTGGAGGATGTAATGAAAAAGAAGGACCCTAACAAGCCTAAGAAGCCGGTTTATAAGCGGGTTTGGTTCTGGATTTTGATGTTTTTCGTTGTATGCGGAATCATTGGAACGGTATCAGCCCCTCCGGCCAACCAAACGGACAAGACGGAAGAAAACACAAACCAACAACAGCAGGAAGAGCAAAGCGAAGAAAGCGCAAAGGACAGCGTAGACGTTGCCAAGGAAAAGGACACTAGAATCTACGGCCTAATGAAAAGCGCAGAGGCCAGATTCAACGGCGTTTCTAAAAATATGGAAAGCGGCAATCTACTGGATATTTATGATGATTGCAAAAATGCTAGCAGTATGCTGTCCCAAGTCTACGGACAAATCGGAGATTTCAAAACTGAGGCGAACAAAGAATATGTCCAGTACGCGCAGTTCTACGCTGCTACCCTATCGTCCGCTTGTGACAACATCGTTAAATACGTAGACAAGCAAGAAATGAAGTATTTGAGCAAGGCAAAAGAAGATATCCAGGATGCAAATTCTTTCCTGCAACAGGCTATGTTGCAGCGGCAGGCGTATCTTCTGGATTCCGGGCTAACCACAGAAGATATCGAAGCCCAAGACGCGCAATTTGAATAAAAGAAAAGCCGTCCGGGACCCTGAATTCCCAGACGGCTTTTCTGCACCTAGCCCCCACGGCTAGGAGAAAACTGCAACTTTTTCAACTTCTCCGCGTTGCATCGGTACCAGTATAGCAGGGACGCTATACCAATGCAAGGTGGAAACATGGACATATTGAACAAAAAGAAGGGAGCCGCCCAAAATTCGAGTGCAGGCGGCTCCCCCTATAAACCCGACTAGACAACGCTGCTACGCTGCTAGTCCCTGCTAGTGTAGCACACACAGGAGGAAAATTCAATGTACAAACGCGCAGACGGAAGGTGGCAGGAAACTCTGCCTATTGTTGTAAACGGCCAAAAGAAAACCAAATTTTTCTATGGCAGGACAAAACGGGAAGTGCTGGAAAAGATTAACCAGTACGAACAGGAACAGGAACAAGCCCGGACATTTGGCGCTATCGCCGAAGAATGGCAGGAGAACTACGTTGAAGGGCTGGAAATCAACACAAAGAAATCGTACTATGCCCCCATCCGCCGAGCTATCGAGGCTCTGGGCGATAGGCAGATAACCGAAATTGAACCCGTGGACATCAACGCATTTTTAATGCGCTATGTTGCCGAACAGCATCCAGCGCGGAAAACAGCTAGCACACAGCGTTCTGTTATCAACATGATTTGCAAGTACGCCGTGGCGCACGGATACACAAGGATCAACGCTTGTCGGGAGATAGAGATACCGGCAGGCCTACCAAAAAAGAAACGGCAGATAGCCAGCGACGATGATATAAAGCGAGTGATCCATTCGACAGAGTGCACATTCGGGATGTTCGCATATTGGACGTTGTACACAGGATTGCGGCGCGGTGAACTACTCGCCCTGCGCTGGGAGGACGTGGATTTCAAGGAAAAATTGATTCACGTTACAAAATCCCGTGTATCTGCCCTGGGTGTAAAAAAGATAAAGGCCCCAAAAACCGAGAACGGCATCCGCCCCTTACCCTTGTTGAAAGCCCTGGAGGATAAAATCATCACCCAGAAGAGCAAGGGATTGATTTTCCCGGACAAATACGGAAAGCTGATGACAGAAGGGGTTTTTGAAGGGTGCTGGGCAAAATATAAGCGCGAATCCGGCGTAACCTGCACCCCGCATCCTATCCGTCACGCATACGCTACTCTGTTGTACGAAGAGGACATCAGAACAAAAGATGCACAAAAATTATTGGGACACGCCCAAGAATCCACTACCAAGGATATTTATACACACATCCGAGAGGTACATTCCAGGAAGGTGAACAAAAAGCTACTAGGGGCAAATTATGAGTTTGAAACCCCAGAGAAGGAAGGATAGTCAAATTTTAGTCAATGGCGTAAAAAGCCTTTGATTTTCAACGAAAAAGTGATAGTTCAAATCCCTCCTTCTCCGCCAAACAGAAAACCGTTGAGTTTCAAGGATTTCCTTTGATTCTCAACGGTTTTTCGCTGTTTTTGGTGGTACTTTGAAGTCCCTTGAGATGCCCCGAAATACGCCCAGGCTTTAGTCAAATTTTAGTCAAAATCCTTGGCCGTTTCTTTGATTTTGGGAAAATCTAGGGGTTTCGGTTGTTTATTCGTTATTTAACGACATATTCATAATATTTTGCCAATTTGTCCCCTGAAATGTCCTTATCATCCAGGAAAGCGCGGGTCATTTCAGTGTAGAAATCTACGTTGGAAATACCGAGCTTTTTAGCTACATTGACGAAATCAGAATAAATCATATTCATCGCCGCCCAGAACTTAACAGGGTCTTCGTTTACCCCGCGCTGTTCCATCACCTTGTTGGTTTGGTCAATTGTCCAGTGTGGGCCAGTGGTGCCATCCTCATTCTGCATCCGGCGCGTCCACTCTTGGGCCATCTGCATGTCGAAACGCGGCGAAACGTTGGATTCTGCGCCGCCGGTCATGGCACGGTTTCCGGGCATACGTTCCATTTCGTTGTACCGGGGAACGGTGGCGTCTGCGCCGCCCATGTAGGGAGCATCGCCGCGCTCAAATCCAATGGGGCGGGTTGCTTTGGTGGGTTCCGCGTATCCGCCGTTTCTAGTCAACGTATAGCCAGGCTCACGCCCTCCCCTATCGTCGTAGCCTCCATAAGGGGGATAGTAATAGGGCATAGTGTCCTGTGGCGCGTAGCGGCCATTGTCGTAGCGTTCCCTGCCCTGGTTGTCCCGGAAACGATTATCTACGTCATAGCTACGATCTCGGCGTTCTGCATCCTCGTAGTCACGGCGTTTCCCCTCATCCTCGTACTCGATTTTCATTTTTCTGCCGCCGGAGTTCAGCAGCATCATGCGGCCTAATCTGCTCATGTTGCATCCCCCTCTGCCTGTGCATTATTTGCGATCTGTGCAGTCCCGCTGATCGCCGTGAGCGAATTGTCGGGTGAACAGCAGGGACGGCCCAGCAGTTTGAAGGCGCCGCCGGTGGCAGACGTAGCTACTCGCGTGGAATAGCGCGTCCGTGTACGCAGGTTGCAAGCGGTTGCCTGGGTGCAATCGCATCTATTCAACGGATACAGCTGGGTACCCGTGCCGATTGTGATGAACACAGGCGCGGTGATCGTGGTTTCCGCCGGGATACGCTGTGCAATCACCAGGCAAACTTTCTGCCCATCCGCGTAGCTACCGGCAGGGATATTGATAATCAGGCCCGTGCCAGCGGTGAACGTTACGGACTGCGAAATCACCAATTTATTACACAGGCGGCAAATCGTTTTGCAGGCCATTATTTATTATCCCCTTTCAGTTCATCTAATTTTTCGGAAATTTCGCGCATCCATGCGCCGCCGAAAATCATCATAATTGCCGCGAACACAAAAAATTCGCTGCTGTTGTCCTGCTGGTAACACGGTGTAGAAGAGCACCCCAAACCGAAGCCATCGCCTGGCTTACTTGCTGCATTGGCCATTCTGCTACGCCAAATTATGTTCTGGAAATCTTGGAAATCATTGAAATCAAACATTTTTATTCTCCTTCTTTGCCGAAACAATCAGAAAATGCTATCATCAACAGCATAAGCGAAACGGATAAGCCGCCGTCCTCAGAGGTACAGGGAAATCCATTGTCTCGCAGCAGGATAACAGCTTCCCGCTGTTTTCCATCCCGTAGCATATCAACCGCTCTGTCGAAAATTTCTTTTTCCATGTGTCACCTCTCAAAAATAGGCGGCAGGTTTTAGCCTGCCGCCTTTAGTGTCACGGCATAGCCGGAATGTGTTAGATCAGCAACCGCAGCCGCTATTGCAGCCGCAGGCGGCGTTCCCGGTATAGGGGTTAGGCACCTGGTAGGCCGGGATAGGGGGCGGGTTGATAGCGTTGATGATTTTCGCCGTCTGGTCCGCCTGGGACGCCACCAGGTAGGTGTTCTGTGCGGCCTGGGATGCGGCGAATTTCAATCCCTGGTTTTCAGCCTGGAGCGCCGCAATCTTCTCTGCCTGCCGCGCGGTTTCCATCTGGTCAATCCGCGCAATGATCCGGTCGGTGTCGTTGTGCGTGGACTGGATGATGTCACGGGCGTTGGTTGCGGCGTTGTAATTGGTATCACAGAAGCCACGCTCCACCTGCCGCTGAGTATCGCAGCAGCAGGACTGCATCTGATTGCCCAGAGCCGTGAGGCCAGCCGTCACGCCGGTAAAACCGGTGTTCATGTTCTGGGTAACGCCGTTGATAAGCTGGGCGTTCTGATAGCCCATGGCGCAGATAGCGTTATCAACACCGTGGAAGCCGTTGGAAACCACCTGCTGCATGCCATTGAAACCGTTCAGCATCCCGGTATTCATAGCATAGAATCCATCGCACAGGCCACTCTGCACGCCGCGAACAGCGTTATCAAGGCCATTGAAGTTGAAACTCTCGCACAGGTCTGCGCGGGTGATAGCCCCCTGCATTGCGCCACCATTCGCGCCGTTGTTGCCCCAGCCCCAGCCGTTGCCGCCGAAGATCAGGGCGATAATTAGGAATGCGAAAATCCAGGAACCGTCACCGCCCCACATACCGCCGCCGTTGCAGTTGTTGTTATCAGCCTGTCCAGCCAGATAACCAGTCATCATTTCGTCTGCCATTTGACAAACCACCTTTCAGTTAGAATTGACGATTTTTGTCAAGATTCGCCAACTGAAAGGGTTATATTTTGTTACCGGTTGCTAGGAATCGTGATTCCTAACTGCCGGGCCACATCGTTGAGACTAACGCCCCGTTCATTTGCCATATTCTGGGCCATCTGCTGCAACTGCTGAGTTGATTTACCCTGCATCATCCGCATGGCCTGAGAAATCTGTGGATTCTGGCCTGCCAACTGTTGGAGCATACCCATTGGATTCCCGCTTCTAGCGGCCTGCATCAGAAACATCATGGGGTTCATTTGCATCATTTTTTATCCCACCCTCCATTTTTTCCAATTTTCTAACTCTGTCTGCCAGGGCGTTGAAATCATCCATCGTTACGCCCTGCGCCGGTTTTGGTTCCGGCTGTGGCGGCGCTAAACGGAATTCAGCAAAATCCGCCGCCCCAGTGTTCGGGTTGAATCGCTTAAAATATATGATTCCGTGGGGGAAATCAGGCATCAACGTACCAGGCCCCAGAAAATCAACCTGCATGGCAACCGCTTCCTCCCGGCCCGTTACTGGGCGGCAGATATAGCCGCTGTTGCTCTGCTGGATTATAGAAGGCTGGTAGTTCTGCCCCTGCTGGTATACCTGATTCTGTTGATAGCCCTGCACGTTTTGCATCTGGTTGGGCATTTGATAGTTGCCGCTGTAGTTCGGCACACTGTAAGCAGCCATAGTTATCACCCCTCGTTCTGAATAAATTTTACCATTTCCCACTCCCCTGCTTGTTCAAACCATGCCCAATTTCTGCTCAATTCCTGCCCAAATTATGCCCAACAAAAAGCCCGCCCCCAAAATGGGACGGGTTTCGACACTGGGAATGTGGTATTTTATGGATACCTTATTCTCCACCCAGAGAAAAGGCAGCCCCCACCGGCACGTTGCAGAAAACCGGCGGGGGCTTTTGTTTCGTCATATTGTACGGAAATTATACGGATATTTAGGTAATATGCCTATTGCGTTGTACGGAAAAAAGTCGTATAATAAGGACAGTTAAGAGAGAAACCCACAGAACAAAAAACGGAGGCAAACAAAATGACTAAGACCTACTTTTTCCCTGATGACTACACCGAATTTGACATTTTCGGTCAGGAGATGCCCGTTTGTATCGACCGCGCAGAGTGTGAGCGGCTGGCTAGAGAATATGAAATGACCGTGGCAGAATTCATGGACCACATGCATGAGGCCAGCGAGAGTGAGATTGCAGAGTACGGAGTGTATGCAGAGTAAGCATGGATGGAGGTTTGAGAAATGGATGATGCAAGAATCGAGATTCGCATGAGTACGGAGATGAAATCCCAGCTGCAAGCGCTGGCTAAGTCTGGAAGCATGACGGTGGGCGGCTATATCAAGTCGCTCATCCAGCGTGAGATCGAGAAGAGCAAGGGGACGGCATAACGCCGCCCCATCACTTCATTAGGAGGAACCATGGAGGAAACCAAAAAATCCGGTGTAAAGGGCGTCTCCTGGAACAAGAAAACCCAGAAATGGATCGTGAAACTATCAAACAAATATTTCGGGAGCTTCGCCAACCTAGAGGATGCCATCCAAAAACGTAGAGAGATAGAGACCAAAAAAACGACAACTCGCTTTTGTGTGGTTTGCGGGAAACCTATCCCGCCGGACAGGCATAAAAACGCAACAACATGCTCCGAGGCATGCGTGAAAGAAAAAAGTCGGCGTTACATGGCGGAGAAATATGAGGAGTACAAGAACGGACAAAGCCGAAGGCAAAACGGAAATCGCATGCATGCGTTGAGCGTATTCGTCCCGCAGAATATTTTAGGGGAGCTGAAAACAACAGCGAACAAGCGAAACATATCGCTCAGCGAGTATGTACGCGAACTACTCCAACAAGGTATTGAAAACGAAAAAAGGAGAAAGAAAAATGAAAACATATGAGATTTGGAAATGCACAAAAGAGTTCCCCTACAAAAAGAAGGAAGAGATTATAGAGGGGTGCACCATCCCGGACGAAGAGCCGGAAATCATCTCCGTGCATGAATCACTCACCGAAGCGGAAGCAGCGCTTAAAAAGTACAGCACCACTGCAAGGACGTATTCTAGCGGTGCCGGTAAATATATCGGTGTGACGGAATACTGTGTTGTGTCCTACGACCCGGACGAATTTGTTCAATCTGCGGATGTGCATGCAATCACAAAAATGGTTGAAGTGGATGAAATAGCGTAAAAGAACCTACCAAAAAGCCAAAATAAGCAAAAGCCCCTGGGACAAACCCAGGGGCTTCTTCACAGACTTTTCCGCCGAATCGACGCCAAATCATTATTCACGGTCCCCCGACTCACATCGAGTTCCGCAGCAACATCCTCAATAGCCCAACCTCTCCGGTAGTGCAGCTCAAACGCCGCCCTCTCCCGGTCCGTGAGCCAAGGGTTTCCGTGCATTTTTTCCAACTGGGCGGGGCTGTACCGATAGCGCGGCATACCACCACCCCCTCAGTCCAGCACCCCCAGACGGCCCAGCACAGCGGCCAGCTCATCCCGCTTGACAGGGCGCTCCGGCTCCTGCCCGTCCACGACGCCTTTCAGTGTGGCTTTTTCCCAGTGCCCCTGTTTTTTGCTCCACTCAGGTTCCGCCACAGCGGCGGCAAACGTCATAGCTTTGGTGTACAGCGCAAACGCCTGCGCCCCCGTCATGTTGGCGATCATCTTATCAATGTCCATCTCGTCATCCTCCTTTTTCGGCTGCTGAATGGTGGCCGGTTTTCTCGCCACGAAATAGTATTTTACCTGCTGCTTGAACAGCGAATAGTCCCCTTGCGTCCGCACCATCCGGGTGCTGGCAGGATCGTTGATGTAGATGGTATTCCCGGTGATTTTCCACACCAAGACGAAGTGCCCGGAAGACGTCCAAAGCCCACGGCCCATGCAGGCGATCACAAGATCACCCTGGTCCACGGCAACTTTGGCCTGGGCGTGGTAGGGGCTGTTTGGCTTGCCGTAGATGCTGGCCCCGTTGAGCATCTTGCAGGTCAGGCCGAAGCGCTTGGCGGCTGGGGCGAAGTAGCCGTAATAGGTCCCCTGGTGCGGGGCCTTGTAGCCGTGGGCCAGTGCCCAGGCGCACTCGGTCTTCGGCGTGACGGATTTGTCCGCCCAGGTTGCCAGCACCATCGCCATAGCGGTAGGGCCACAGCCGGATTTGCCGATAGTGGTGCTTTCTCCCTTGGCCGAGTAGCTGATATTCGACCAGCGCTGGTCAGTCTGGAGATAGGAGGTCGGTTGTTTATTCATGCAACACCATCCAATCCTCCGCCAGCATGTCGGACTGGGAAGCTAGCCAACCAACCTGTCGGCCTCTTGTACCGCAAAAGACCAGCGCATGACTGCCAATGTCACAATGAAAAGCCATTAGAGCCGGATCGTCTTCGTGCTGATAGTAGATGTTTTTTCCCAACTCTACCCACTGACCCTTTCCATTCCATCCGGCTCGGGCGATGCGCTCACCCTTCTTGGCAGCCTCCAGGGCAAGCCCGAAGTTCATGCCGTCAGTGGGCCTATAGGCTCCCTTGAACACCTCCTTGGGGCTCCAGCTCTCGTAGCCGTCCTCATAGCGGACCTTGTAGCCCTCCTCCACCGCAGCCCCAACAGGTACTGCATCGTGGATGGAGCAGACCTTTCCATTCACGCGGTTTGCAGGTTCGGCCTCAACGATCTTAGTTCCGATATAGCGGTTCATGTTCATCTTCTCCTTTTCGTAGATGCTTTTCTCTCGCGAGATATTCGCCCAGCGAGGGTCCGTTTGCAGGTAGCTGGTCGGTTTATCCATCGTTTTTGCCCTCCGTTTTCTTCGTGAAGAAATACGTGATGATCGCCCCGTAGGCCGTGCAGAACAGCGTCACAGCGTCCTGGTTCACATCCACCGGCGAAAACAGTAAGGCGATCATCGCCCCAGTCATAGCCAGCGTCACCAGGCTCTTCACGTCCAGCAGTTTTAGCAGTTGTTTCATACGTTTCCCTCCCTACAAAAAATCGTTGTTTTCCAGCCGCGCACGGTACACATTCTCAATGTGCCCAATGGAGATAGCAGCTTTATCATTCGGGAAATCTGGGTGCGTGGCACAGTATCGGTTGTACTCCGTGATATCCTCCAGGATTTCGTTAAAATGCTCTTGACTATGCCGCTCCCCTTGGAGTAGCTCATCCGCAAACCGCAAAATCCGCCCCCGCAAGCGCTTAGCTTTGTCCCTGGCGTCCGCTTCGATGTGACTTTTTAGCTGTTCGGAAATCCCGGACAACTGGTCCGTAACATCTCCCAGAATAGCTTTCCCGATTCTCCGGGCCAGCCACGTCCAGGGGTTGATTTTAATGGGGATAATCTCCACGACAACGGATGATCCCAACACAGCCAGGAGCGCCGTGATGATCTGTTCAGGTTCCATATTCTGGCACCTCTTTCTTTTGGTAGGCCCCCGAATGAACGGGGGCCTTTGTTTATTCCTGGTAGGCTTCCCACCCAGCCGGGTAGGCATCCGGTGCCCAAACGTTGCTGTCGATGGTCGAACGGTACAGCTTGCCCTTATAGCTGACAATATCGCCCTTGCTGTAGGCATCGGTAGCGCCCAACGGCTGAACCCACTCAGGATATCCACCGGACGTTACCCCGATTTTTTTATACAGGCTGGTTGCCGTATCAGGGGGCCACTGTTCAGCGGACGTGTGGGCCTGTAACACCTGGTAAAGTTGGGGGTCTCCTACGGTGTTTGTGCCGTAGGAAAACACATCCTTGATTTTGTAGGCGTGGCCTACCTCGTAAGCGGGGAACACAGTTGGTACCTCTAATAAGGTCTGGGCGTGTTCCTCCGGGTCCAACGTGGACAGGAAAAGTTGGATAGCCCGTCTCAGCTCCCGCACCGCTTGCAGTTTATCCATTTTTGTTCACCTCCTCCCCGAGCAGAGCCGCTAACAGCTCCTCAACAGTCACAGGTTTCTCCGGTTCCACGTCCGGGTGCTCTGCGTTGTATGCGTCCAGCTCCTCCTGGTCCACCACCAGCGCCGTCACAGTGCCGTCCTGCACGGTGAGAGTACAGAAGCCCTTGGTGTTGATGTAGTCCATCAGCAGGGTATCGGGGAGAGAGACGGAGTTTGGGAAGGGGATGGTGGTGGGGTTGCCGTGGTTGGGGCCTTGGGTGTTGATGTAATACATGATTTTCCTCCCTTCTCAGCCGATGGCGATGGCGGTGTATTTATAGCCAGAAATATTTAACTGTTCGTGCGTACTGTTGAAAGACCACCAAAAAATCTCATGCTTCGATTCACTACAATTTAATGTAGACGTCCAACCACTATTACCGATGATAAAACAGCCTCCACGTTCGGAAAATGGATACAAAGTTCCTGTATATGTTCTGTTATTGTAGTCCCCACTCATGATTATCAAAAGAACCTTTGGTGAGAAATTGAATGTGAGAGAATTTTTGTTATCCTCCCCATACGTCCCCGTCCCAACATAACTAACAACCTGCACCCTCGCTTTATCCCCCAAACACCCCAGGTACTCAATGGTGGTGTTCGCTGGGATAGCGGCGTAGCCGGTGACGGGTTGGTAGCGGTCGGCGTAGACAATATTTCCGACTCTGGTAAATATCGTGTTGGATGGAAAGAAAACAATCACCGATGAGGCAAAATCGGTATCAGTGTTATTACAATACGCGAAT
>ERZ773116.405-NODE-405-length-48809-cov-13.901567_pt1 | contig 48809 bp, 43 predicted proteins | sample MGYA00580563_ERZ773116 | MGnify/ENA primary metagenome ERZ773116 (study PRJEB29015, sample SAMEA2737864) | human gut metagenome | biome: human gut; feature: human-associated habitat; material: faeces | place: China | collected 2012 ... | reverse complement strand
CAAATCTACATTTTCTAGAAAAAAACATTTGCTTTTTCTAATACTATCATTTGCAGAAAAGAAAAAAATAAACTGGAAATTTTTACAAAAATAAAAATAAACATTGAACCAAAATAAAAAGTATGATATAACATTCACCGAACAAACACAAAAAATAAAACAAACCAAGGAGGAAAAAATGTATAAATTAGTAGCAATAGATTTAGATGGAACAATGTTAAATAGCTATGGAATGGTTACAGAAAACACAAAACAAGTAATAAAGAACACCATAAATAAAGGAACAGAAGTAATAATTGCATCTGGAAGACCAATCGACTCTATAAAAACAATTGCAAAAGAAATTGGATCAGAAAATTATTTTATAGCAGGAAATGGTGCCTTAATTTATGATATAAAAAAAGATGAAATAATATACGAAAAATTTATGAATAAACAAAAAGTTTTAGAAATAATAAAAATATGTGAAGAAAATAGTATATCATATAATATATATACAGAAAAAACAATAATAGCCAAAGGGCTAAAATACAATGTATTATATTATTATAAGGAAAACTTAAAAAAAGAAGAGAACAAAAAAACAAATATAACAATTGTAGAAGATGTTTATGAATATATTAAAAATTTAGAAAACGAAAAATTTTTAAAAATCACAGTTTGTGATGAGACAAAATCTGTATTTAATTCAATAATAAGAAAACTAAGAACAGTAGAAGATATAGATGTTTTAGATGTTTTACATATGTCTAGAAAAATGATAAAACAAGGGACAGAAGACGTGCCGATAGAATATTACTACACAGAAATTTCACTAAAAGATGTAGATAAATGGAATGCAATAGAATATCTTGCAAATAAAATGAATATAAGTAAAGATGAAATAATAGCAATAGGAGATAATATTAATGACAAAGAAATGATAGAAAATGCAAAAGTAGGAATTGCAATGGGACAAAGTACACCTGTAATTACTGAAATCGCTGATTTCGTGACATCAAATAATAATGAAGATGGTGTAGCGAAAGCATTAGAAAAATATTGTTAAATTATAGCAAAATATAAGTATAAGTAAGAATATAAAATAAATATTACAAAAATATTACAAAAATATTAACTTTTGATTACAATAATATATATTATTGATTTTAGCATTAAATTGCGATAAAATTAAATAAGAAATTTTGTAATAAAATAAAAATTAAAGGAGGAATTTGTAATGGCAACAAATCCAATGCAAAGAAAAGCAAGAAATTCATTTTTGTTAGGAATGTTAATAACTCTAGTAATAGCAGGAGCAATAATAGCATTACTATTTATACAATTAAAAAATTATAAAGAAAAAGAACAAGAAGAAAAGGCAAATAGTGTTAAAGTATGGGTGCTAGGACAAGATGTGATATCTGGGCAAGTAATAACAACAGATATGCTAACACAACAAGTAGTTAATAAAAATTATGTACCAACAAATGCTATTGGCAATATAACAGTTTTAGATAATTATGCTTTAGAAGACAAAGAAGGAAATGAAGTAATAACTGAATATAAAAACAATGTAGCAACATTATATTTATCAAAAGATAATACTAAATATGAATTAAAACAAGAAGATTCAACAGGAAGTTACTATATAGAAAAAAATAGAGATAAAGAATACGTTGAATTAAATACAGTACCAGTAATAGCAAAAGTTGATATGAATAAAAATACAGTAATAACAACAGAAATGGTTTGCAAATCAAATGAAAAAACAACAGATGATTTAAGAAAAGTTGAATACAATGTATTAACATTACCAAGCCAATTACAAACTGGAGAATATATAGATGTTAGATTAGCATTACCAAGTGGTCAAGATTATATAGTAGTTTCAAAAAAACAAGTTGAAATACCACAAGTTTCAGGAGTAGATGTAGCAGATACAATATGGTTAAAACTAACAGAAGATGAAATTATCACAATGAACAATGCTATAGTAGATTCAGCAAGAGCATTAGGCTCAGTATTAAAAGTAACAATTTATACAGAAGCTGGAACACAAGAAGCGGCAACACCAACATATGTACCAAGCAAAGAAGTTGCAGAATTAATAAGAAACAATCCAAATATTGTAGAAAAATCTAAAGTGACATTAATTAATAGATATAATAGCAATGCTAACACAAGAAACGATGCTTTGAATCCTGCAATAAGTACTGGAGAAGAAGGAGAAGAAAACTTAAAAACAAAAGTACAAGAAAGTGTTACAAATTCAAAAGAAAACAGACAAAAATACTTACAATCTTTAGGAGGAACAGAGTAGTCTAAAAAGGAGAATGTTATATATGAAAAAAATTGGATTTATAGGGGCATATGATAAAACTGATCTAATTTTAAATTTAGCTAAACTTATAACAGCAATGGGTAAAAGTGTTCTTATGATAGATTCAACCTTTAACCAAAAAGCAAGATATGTTGTGCCAGCAATAGAACCAACAATTTCATATATAACTTCTTTTGAAGATATAGATGTTGCTGTTGGATTTGATAATGTAGAAACAATTCAAAAATATCTTGGGGTTTCTGGAACATTACCATATGACATAATATTAGTTGATGCAGATACAACAGAAAGAATAGAAAAATTTGAATTAGACAAAGCAGAAATAAACTATTTTGTAACTTCATTTGACGTATATTCTTTAAAAAAAGGATTAGAAATATTATCAAATTTGAAATCACCTTTGAATTTAACTAAAATATTATTTTCAAAAAATATGCTAAAAGAGGAAGATGATTATTTGAATTTCTTATCTTTAGGGTACAAATTAATGTGGAATGATATGAGAATATACTTTCCGATTGAAAATGGAGATGCAACGGTAATAGCAGAAAACCAAAGAGTAGAAAAAATAAAATTTAAAAAATTAAGTGTACAATATAAAGACAGTTTGATTTTTATAGCCCAACAAATATTAGGAGAAAAAACAGATTCAAACATAAGAAGAGTTGAAAAAGCCTTAGAAAAAGGAGTATAGGAATGTCAGTAATAACTTTTGTTAATAACAGAAAAGAAGAAACTGGAAAAACATTATCACTAGTTGCAATTGCAACTAATATGGCAATAGAAAACAATGAAAAAATACTAATAATATCAACTACCAATAAAGAAAGTAAAATAAAATCATGCTTTTTTGAAGACACGGAAGTAAAAAAGATGAGACTTGGAATATTTGGACAAAATATGTCAGCATTGGATACAGAAGCAGGAATTGATGGTCTTGCTAAAATGTTACGTAGTAATAAATTAAATCCAGATATGATAACAAACTACACAAAAGTAGTATTTAAAGACAGATTAGAAGTTTTATTGGGAAAAAACAAAAGTGAAAGCAATCAAAATATAGAAGAAAAAGTACAAAGTTCTCCTATAGAAATAGCAGATGAGTATGTTGAAATTGTAAAAATTGCAAATCAATATTATGATAAAGTTTTTGTGGATTTAGATTACAACTTAAATCAAGACATAAGAGAACAAATAATAGATCAATCAGATTTAATAATATTAAATTCGAGTCAAAATTATAAAAGTTTAAAAGAATTAAAAGAAAATAAAGAAAACAACAAATTACTAAAATCACCTCGAACATTATTATTAATAGGAAGATATGATAAGTATTCAAAATATAATGTAAAAAACATAACAAGATATCTAGGAGAAAAAAATAAAGTACTAACAGTACCATATAACACATTATACTTTGAAGCTTGTAACGAGGCAGGTGTACCAGATTTATTTTTAAAATTAAAAAAAATGTATGATTTGGATGATAGAAATGCAATTTTTATGGAAGAAATAAAAAGAGCTTCAGAAAACATTATATACAGATTACAAGAGTTACAAACAATAATGTAGAAAGGGGAAAGAGCAAATGTCAATAACAAACATATTACTAGTTATAGTTGTTCTAGTTGCAGCAATAGGAGCAATAGTTTACTATATAAAGAAAAAAGAAAAAGAACCAGTTGAAGAAGAAATAGTAAAAGAAGACAAAACATACGACTTAGAACAAATGCAAGACTTTGTTAAAAAAAGACTTGATGAAATAACAAAAGTCAACCTTTATGACATAGGTCTTTCAGAAGAAGAACTAAAAAGAAGAAAAAATAAAAAATACGAATTAAAGAAAGCTTTAAAAGGTTGTACATATGGTGATGTCAACGATAAAAAATATGTAAAAGAATTAATATTTGATTTACTTTCACAAGAATATGGAATAAATGAAACAAATATATCAAAAGCAATACCATTTGATGTACCATCTTTATTAACAGCTCAAGATAAATTTGACATATTGCTTTATGCTTATAAAAAAGAATTTGGATATGAGGCTTTAACAGAGTTAATAAAAAAATATGATTTAGCCGTATTAAAATATATGGAAGGTGACACAAAACCATCATATGTTATAACAGCACAAGAAATAGAAGACATATATGAAAAAGAAAATTTACAATTAAGTTTTTCAGATAAATTATCAATAGTTGTTCAAAGAATTTATCAACACTACAAAGGTTATAGTAGTATTGATGAAGTGAGAGATATGAATATAGATGGTGTATCTGGTGGTGTATCTGGTTTGCCAGAAAGCTTCTTAAGCCAAGTAGCACAAACATCAGACACAGACTATTTAACACAAATATCAGAACATAGAGTACCAAGAGCATGTGACAGTATTTGGATTTTCTTCCAAGGTAAATCAATACGTTTAGCATTCTTAAGTTTTGGTACAGAAGCAGAATTAAAAAGAGTATGTCAAAACATATATAAATACAATAACCCAGGACAATTATCAGACACAAATGGTTATAAAATCAATGAAATGAAAGACGGTTCTCGTGTAGTTGTTGTAAGACCAAGCTTCTCAGAAACATGGGCATTCTTCGTAAGAAAGTTCGATGTTAAAAGAGCAACCCTAGAACAATTAGTAAGAGACCCAGGAAAAGAAGAAGTTATAGAACTATTAAAATTCTTAGTAAAAGGTGCAAGAATCACAGCAATCACTGGTGAACAAGGTTCTGGTAAAACAACACTTTTAATGGGAATGATAGAAAATATATACGAAACAATGAACATAAGGGTTCAAGAAACAGCTTTCGAATTACATTTAAGAAAAATATACCCAACAAGAAACATCTTAACATTCCGTGAAACAGATACAATATCTGGACAAGAAGGATTAGATGTTCAAAAGAAAACTGACGGTTCTGTAAACATCATAGGTGAGGTTGCAACAGACCCCGTAGCATCTTGGATGATACAAGCGGCTCAAGTTGCATCAAAATTTACATTATTTACTCACCACGCAAAAACATTTCCAAACTTAGTAACAGCACTAAGAAACTCAATGTTAAGAACAGGTGTATTCAAAGATGAAAAAACAGCAGAAGAACAAGTTGTACAAGTATTAAACTTTGACGTTCACCAAGTAAAAGACTTTAGAGGAAAAAGATATATAGAAAGAATTACAGAATGTATACCATTGGAAAACAAAAATGAATATACATTTGACCACAGAAACGAAAAAACACTAGAAGGAAAATTTGATAAATTCTTCGACAATGCAACACATTACTTTGCAAAAGTTACAGACAAACAATTATATACATACAGAAACATAGTTGAATTTGTTGATGGGGAATATGTAATAACAAATCCAATAACAGATGAAAACCTTAGAGGAATGAGAGACAATATGGATGAAACAGATGCAGAAGAATTTGACAGATTTATAGAAAGACATTGGAAAAAAGCAAAAACTCCAGAAACAGTAGCAGTATCTGCAAATAATGTAAAAATAGAAGAAACAGAAGATAAACCTAAAAAAAGAGGAAGAAAACCAAAAGTTGATAAAATATAACAACATAACTGGGAGGTGATAGCAAGTGTCAAATCAAATAATATATATAATGATGGGTGGCTCTGCAGGATTATTTGTTTTAATAATATTAGCATATTATTTATTATCAAAAAAAATGCAAAAATCAGAATACAAAAAAATACAGAAATTACAACAAGGAACAAAAACCAATAGTTTTTCTACAGAAATACTCTTTCAAAAATTATATCTATTCTATAGAAAAATACCATTTCTAAAAAGATATATATTAAAATTAAGAAGAAAACTAGAAATTATAAATATCCAAGATGAATATGCAACCAGAAGAGATTCTGCAAAAATAATAACAAAGTCACTTGTAATATTACTTCCAATTGTAATATTAACAATACTTTTAACAAAAACAAACTACTTATTAATGTTCATATTATTAATATTTGAACTATTTATGGTAGATATATTAATAGATAGTTCTGTTGATAAAAAAGATGACGCTTTATTAGTACAACAAATTGATTTCTTTTCAGAAATAAGACATGCTTACCATGAGTACAACATGGTAGAAGAAGCAATTTACCAAGTATCACAAGATGATGAAAAAGATGTATCAAGACAAGGAGAAAAAATTTATGATATATTAATTTCAGATGATCCTGAAACAGAACTAGAAAAATATTATGATGTAGCACCAAACAACTTCTTAAAAGAATTTGCTGGATTATCATATTTGACAAAAGAATTTGGTGATAGAAAAGTAGATGGTGCATCATTATACTTGAAAAATGTTGATAACATAACACAAGAAATGCAAATTGAGATTTTAAAAAGAGATAAATTAAATTATGTATTTAGAAGTTTATCATTAATATCAATTGCACCAGTACTATTCTTAGAACCATTAAAAAACTGGGCAATATCAAATTTTTCTTTTGTTACTAGTTGGTATAATGGAAAATCAGGAATAATTGTACAAATATTAATACTTGTAATAACCTTTATCTCTTATATATTAGTAAGAAAATTAAAAGATAATGGCTCTGTAAATACAAGTACACAAAACACACAAAATCCATGGCAAGCAAAAGTATATAAAAACAAATTAGCAAAAAGAATAATTGATTTATTTATACCAAAAGATGGAACAAAAGATTACAAGAAAATGAAAGATTTATTAACAGATGCAGCATCACCATTAAAGATGGAATGGGTATATGTAAACAGAATTTGTATAGCAATTGTAACATTTTGTGTGTCATTAATGGTATTTCTTCAATTGCATCGAGTGGCAATAGATTATGAATACACACAACCTACAACAGATTATAATTTGCTGGGGGGAATGAGCGCAAAAGATGAACAAAAAGCTATGGAATTAACGAAACAAGATAATATTTTCTTGAATATGTTTAGAGGAAAATTAAAAACAACAACAAAAGATGTAGAGAAAGCAGTAAGAAATTCAGAATATTATAAGAATTCAACAGATCAAGAAATACAAAAAGCTGCTGAAAGAATATATGGCAAAATACAAGTTGTAAACAGTGAATATTTACAATGGTTTGAGCTATTATTGGCATTTGTATTTGGAATACTAGGCTATATGTCTCAAGAATGGATATTAATGTTCCAAGTAAAAATGAGGCAATTGGAAATGGAAGATGAAGTAATGCAGTTCCAAACAATTATATTAATGCTAATGAGAATAGAAAGAGTAAATGTAGAAATTATACTAGAATGGTTAGAAAGATATTCAAATATTTTCAAGAGTCAAATAACCAAATGTGTAAACAACTATGAAGCAGGTGCATGGGAAGCATTAGAGGAATTAAAAAATTCAATATCATATATGCCACTAATAAGAATAGTAGAAAGTATGCAAGCTGCAGTAGAAAAAATACCAATTAAAGATGCATTTGATGAGTTGGATGCAGAAAGAGAGTATTATAGGGAAAAAAGAAAAGAATCAAATGAAAGACTAATAAGTAAAAAAGCAATGGTTGGAAAAGTAATAGGATTTGCTCCTATGGTATGCTTATTTGTAGGTTACTTAATAATACCACTAGTATTCATAGGACTTACATCAATGTCATCAACATTCAATCAAATGTCATCAACAAGTTTTTAGAAGGAGGACGTAAAGCTTATGGAAAATGCATCAAAAGCATTATTAATGGCAGGTGGAATTTTAATTGCATTACTTGTTATTGGAGCTCTTGTACTTATGTTTAACCAAGTATCATATTATCAAAAAAGCGAAACTACTTCTGAAAAAACACAGCAACTTTCGGATTTTAATAAAGAGTATCTAAAATTTACTTATGATGATATAAAAGGATATGAATTAATATCATTGGTTAATAAAGTAATTGATTATAATATAAAAGAGGCTGTAGGAAATTCTGTTGATTATGATAAAAAAATTACTGTTAGCATTAATATGAAAGAATTCAAAACAAAATATGGAGTAAAAAATGTGACTTCATTATTTACGAAAGATACATATACAATAGATGAAAACGGTACAAGCACAGTTTTTTATACAGATTTGAATAATTTTAGAGCTATGGAAAATACTTATACTTTAGCTGCAATGAATAAATTATCTGCAAATTATGATACATTAAAATCAGTTGCAAATGACCAAAATCAATATGAAACAAAAATGAAAGAAAAAGTTGGAAAAATTGTAAAAAACAGTTCAGGTAATACAATATCTTTAAAAGAAATAGAACAATATAGAGAATATTCAGAATTTAAAAGTTCTACATTTAAACCTGGAAATGTTGAGTATCATGATAATGGACAAGTAAAAAAACTATCATTTGAATTTGAAAAGTAAGAGGTGAATTTATGGAAAACGCATCAAAAGCATTAATTATGGCAGGTGGAGTTTTAATTGGTGTATTAATTATAACTTTAGCAGTTTACTTGTTTGTATCTTTTGGTCAAACATCTGCGGATATACATTCACAAAATTCACAAAAGCAAATAGATCAATTTAATGCACAATTTACTTCTTATGAAAATAGTGATAAACTTACAGTACATGATTTAATCACAGTTACTAATTTTGCAATAGAAAATAATAAATATTATGATAATGATTCAAATTATATTGTAGAAGTATATAAAGGCAACCAACAAACAACAAGCAACAATTTATATCAAAGTTTGAAAAAAGAACAAGATAATAGTAAATATTCTTGTAAAGTAACAGATTACCACGAAAATGGAAGAGTTTGGAAAATTAAATTTACAAAAATATCAGATAATTAATGAACATTGTTAAGAATAAAAAGGAAGATTTATGAAGAAGATAGCCATATTTTTTATAATAACAATACTTATCATATGTACAATATCTGCTATGTATATAACATACAAAGCAAATTATAATACATCAAGAAAAGCAAATTTATCATTTGAAAGATATTTAAATGAAGAGGTTTATGGTTCAGAATTAGCAACAGTAATAAATAGAGCTATAGACAAAAATGAAAAAAATGAAGTAGAAAAAAATAATAAAGGAATTTATCAAAATAATGATAAAAATTCCATAAATATAGAAATAAAAATGTTAGATGATGATACAATCTATAAAATGGAAAAATTTTACAATAGTGGAATTCAAAATTTTATTAATTATTATGGCAAAATTAAATTTAAATGTGTGGATATAAAGTATCATAATTCAACAAATCAAGTAAAATACATGTTGTTTGAACAAACAACAACTTAAATTAGTTATTAATATTTTAAATATACATAAAACAAAGGAGGAAGAAAAAATGGAGAATGCATCAAAAGCATTAATTATTGCAGGAGCTATATTATTAGCTATACTATTAATTTCATTGGGAATATATATATTCTCACAAGCACAAAATGTTGCAAAAGAGAATGGTTTTTCTAAAGCAGAAATACAAATCTTTAATAGCAACCTTTTAAAATATGAAGGTGACCAAACTGGATCAGCTGTAAAATCTATGATAACAGAAGTTTTAGCAAGCAATGCAAGTGATACAGCTGCTGGTAATGGAAGAAGTGTTTCTATGAAATTAGGACAAACAGATTTAACATCAACATCTCAAATTCAATCAAGTGCTAAGTACAACGTTACTGTTGCATATGATTCAAATGCAGGATATATAAACACTATAACAGTAACCAAAAAATAATAACATAAAATAAAAAAGGAGGGATAGCAATGGAAAATGCATCACAAGCATTAAAAATGGCAGGAGCCGTATTATTATTTGTTTTAGCACTTTCTGTTGCTATTGTATCTTTTGGACAAGTAAGAGAAACTGCTGATACAATATTAGATCATAAAGATAGAGAAGTCCAATACATAGATGGCGATGAATATATGGATTATTTCTATTATAAATCAACAGGAACAGAAAGAACTGTTGGATTAGAAGCAGTTATTCCAACAATATATAGAGCATATATAGAAAATTACAAGATAGTATTTGATGGTTTAGAAGACCCAATTTATACTTTAAACTTGAGTGGCGGAAATTCAATAAAAAAATATACTATAGATTTGGAAACAACAAAAACAGGAAATATAGAAGTAAACAATATCTCTTTGGCAAATGATGAACAAAAATCTGAGTTTTTATGTGGAATTTTATATTATGATTTTTCAAAATTCAATGGCAATAAAAGTGATTTTGAAAAAAAATACAATGTAAGTTTACCAGATAGAGGATTAGTAGATAGACTAAAAGGTAAAAAAATAACAGAGTATTTAGGAGTTTATTATCAAAATGATAATGAAGATGTTCCAAATGTAAATAAAACAGAAAAAAGAATTATAACTTACAAAATAGAAAATAAATAATAGGAGGTCAAAATGAGTGATTCATTAACAACAGTAATAGCAATTATGCTTGTAGCTGTTCTATTATTAATAATGCCGGTTATTACAATGGCAGATAGAACAGATGATATATCAAAAACTGATGTAGAAACTATGACTTCTAATTTTGTAAATGAAATAAGAACATTAGGAAGATTAACATCTGAAAATTATTATAAATTTGTAGAAGAATTGGATTCTACAGGAAATACATATGATATAGAGATGGAATTTAAAATTCTAGATGAAAATCCAGGTAAAAAATCGACACAAGCAGAAATGGATAAAATTGGAGAAAACGTTTATTATTCGGTGTTTACGACTCAAATACAAGAAGCTTTAAAAGGTGAAAATAAAGTATATAATTTGAAAGAAGGAGATATGGTTAATGTATCAGTAAAAAATACAAATTTAACTTTATCAAAGCAATTGAAAAATTTCTTTTATACTGTAATTGGGGATGACACATATACTTTAGCAGCATCTAGTAGTGGAATTGTATTAAGAAATGGCAATACACAAGTAGTGGAATAATTCCGTAAGATGTTGAAAAAAGTAAAAATAGATGTTATAATATAAAAAGAGTTAAATTTAAGGAGGAAAATAAAATGAGTGATACACTAATAACAGTAATAGCAATAGCATTAGCAGCAGTATTAATGTTCGTTTTTCCATTGTTAACAATGTCTGACAGAACAGATGATGTTTCTCAATTAGCCATAGAAACATCAACAACAGATTTTGTTGATGAGGTAAGAACAACAGGAAAAATCACACCAGAAAAATATAACAAATTTGTTGAAAATATTGCTTCAACAGGAAATACATATAATGTAGAAATGCAAGTACAAGTTTTAGATGAAAACCCAGGTAAAAAGACTCTTGCATTACAATCAGATAAGATAGGAGAAAATGCATATTATTCAGTTTATACTTCACAAATTGAAGATGTTTTAAATAATAATAAAAATTATAATTTAAAAGAAGGAGATATGTTTTCAGTAAGTGTTAAAAACACAAATCAAACATTAGCACAACAATTAAAGAACTTCTTCTATACTGTAGTTGGAAATGATACATATACAATTGCTGCATCACATGGCGGAATGGTAACAGCAACAGGAAAATAATATAAAATAAAGTAGCTTGTAATTGTTTATATTACAGGCTATTTTTAGTAATAGGTACATAATAAACGAAAGGAAAAAAATATGAAAATACAAAGTCTTGCAATAATTTTTATAATAATAGTATTACCAATATCAATGCTTTTAGCATCATATACTCAAAGTAGAATAACAACGATAAGTTTACAATCAAAATATGATTCCAAACTAAAAGATGCAACATATGATGCACTAAAAGCATATCAATTAAATAGTTTAAATGATAATAATTCAGAATATGCAAACTCAAAAATACGTGATATTAATGCATCTGTAAATACATTTTTTAATTCAATAGCAACAAATTTTAGTACAGCAGGATATTCAAAAACAACTTTGCAAAATTATGTGCCGGCAGTAGTATATACAATGTATGATGGTTATTATATATATTCTCCGTATACAAATACTTGGAAAACTGATACTGCAAATCAAAATATAAAAGATGAAATGACGACTCAAATTCCAACACAAAGTTCAGGAACATATGAAGAGGGTAAAACTCTATATGGGTTAAAACCATATATTTATTATAGCTGTCGATATAAAAGTGGAGATGACAACGACATAGTAATAACATATTCTTTAGACAATTATATAGCTATTCAGGGGAAAATTGGAGGTAAAACAGTAAGCAAGTATGGTTATATATTAAGTGATATTAATATATCAAGTGATGAAGAGGTTATATACAAGGGAATAACAATAAATACAGAAAATGGCTATACAGAAAATGTAATGGTAAATGGAACAGTTGGAACATATAGATGTATAAAGAAAAATGGCACAAAATATTATTGGGATAATAATAGTAAAAAAGCCTTTTCAGTTATTAATGGAAAGAAAATAGAACAAAATGGAATATCAAACGATGAGTTTGATAATAACAAGAATGCCATAAATTATTTTAAAGAAGCAAAAGAAATGAATGATTATATAAAAAATACACCATTCCTTAATAATTTATCAACAAAAGATACTGTTAATATAAACACTGGAGAGAGATATGGGGATAGTAAAGATAATCCTTATCAAACAGTTAATAAAATTTTTAATTTTACAAATGTAGAAAACAATGATTCTGATTTTAATATGCATAGAAGAGATGTTATAAAATACTCAATAGAAAGAAATCTGTCAATAGCAATATCAAATTATAATAATTATTCGGGAGCTAGCACAAACTTCCAAATGCCAAAACTAAAAGAAACAGATTGGGATGTTATAATGAATAACATATCAATTATAAGTTTTTTACAAGGACTAAGTATAGGTGGAAAAGTTTATAATGGATATTCAGTTATAAGTAATACAAAAAATTCAGATATAGTATCAGAAGATTCAATATATATAAAAACAAATGACTCAACAATACGTAAAATTACAGAAAAAGATTTAAATACTAGTGGGGCAGTTGGAGTATATAATATAAACTTAGAAAGAAAATCAGGAGAAGATTCATCAGGAGCAACGAAGTATTATTTTCCAATAGAAGGAACTCTATCATATGATTCAATTGTAGAGCAAAATAATATTAATGATAAATATAATGGAAATATATATAATTATCTAGCGTTAGCAGAAAATAAAAACTTAGCTAAAGTCTACTACACAGCTTTAGCACGTGAAAGATATGGAATGTATAGACCAAAAATAGAAATATAATAAAGTCAAAGAAACAAATTAAAATTTTCAAATTTGTTTCTTTTTTTATGCTAAAAATATACATATAACCAAGGAATAAAAAAATGTAAAAAGTGAATAATAAAATTAAATAAACAAAAAGGAGAAAACTTTGAAAAAATTTAATTTTATTAAAAAAATATTAATTATTTCACTTTTACTAGTAATATATGTTTATGTAATTGCAATACAAGCAATTCCAGACAGTATAGTAATTTTTGAAGGAGAGAATATAGGATTAAAAACAATGCTTGGTTTAACTGCAAACTTAACTGAACAAAACAAAGTAATAGAAACATTATCAAACAATCAAACAAATACAATAAATGAAACAGGAAAAGCTACAGTAAAATTAAGCTTATTTGAAAAAGTATTTGTCAAAAATGTAGATGTAGATGTATTACCAAAAACAACAGTAATTCCAGTAGGAAGTGTAGCAGGAATAAAATTATATACAAATGGAGTTTTAGTTGTAGGAATGTCAGAAATAGAGGGAATGGACAACAAAAAATATAAACCTTATGAAAATACAGGAATAGAAGAAGGAGATACAATAGTTGCAATTAATGACAAAGAAATAATATCAACAGAAGATTTAGTTAATAAAGTTAACAAATCAAAAGGAGAAAAAATAAAAATAAATTTTAGACATGATGAGAATGTAAAAGAATGTTCAATAGAGCCTGTTCAAACAAGTACAAATGAATACAAATTAGGATTATGGGTAAGAGACAGCGAAGCAGGAGTTGGAACAGTATCATTTTATGAACCATCAACAAAATCGTTTGGAGCACTAGGTCATGGAATTACAGATATGGACACAGAGCAACTTATTAATATATCATCTGGAGAATTTATTACAACAAAAATATTAAATGTTGTAAAAGGGGAAAGTGGAAATCCTGGAAGAATACAAGGAACTATTGATAATCAAAAAAATATAGGAATAATTTCGAAAAACACAAAGTTTGGAGTATATGGAAAAGTTGACAACTTATCATCTTTAAAAATAGATACTTCAAAAGAAATGGAAGTTGCTTTGAGAGATGAAATAAAAACAGGAAAAGCAACAATTATGTGCAGTGTAGAAAATGATAAAATAGAAGAGTATGAAATAGAAATTGAAAAAATATATAAAGAAAATAATTATGATAATAAGAGTATGTTAATAAAAATCACAGACAAAAGATTACTTGATAAAACTGGAGGGATTATTCAAGGAATGAGTGGTTCACCAATTATACAAAATGGAAAATTTGTGGGAGCTGTAACCCATGTGTTGGTTAATAATCCAACAGAGGGGTATGGAGTTTTTGGAGATATAATGATTAAAGAGATGAAGAAAGTAAATTAAATCAACCAAGTGGGGGACGTTGTTTAAAGTGGTTGAAAAAAGTTTTCAACCATTTTAAACAACATCCCCATTTTGGTCGATTATTGGTTTAAAAGCATAGGCCCTATTTGAGTAACAGTTCCAGCCCCTAAAGTCATAACAATATCATTTTCTTCAACATTTTCTTTTAAATAAGATACACAATCATTAAAATCAGGAATATATTTTGCATCTTTTCCTAATTCCTTAATTTTATTAACCAAATCTAGAGAAGATATATTGTAAGTATTAGTTTCTCTAGCCGCATAAATATCTAAAACAATTATATTATCAAAATTAATTAAAGCATTAGCAAAATCATCTAATAGATTTTTTGTTCTGCTATAAGTATGTGGTTGGAAAACAACCCAAGATTTATTATACTTCTTTTCTTGCATAGCTTTTGCAACAGCTTTTACTTCTGTTGGATGATGACCATAATCATCATATATGCTAGCACCATTAACTTTTCCTTTAAATTCAAATCTTCTATCAGCTCCCGTAAATTTAGAAAGAGCATTTTCAATAGATTTTTTGTCAATTCCATAATAATCACATAAACAAGTACATGCTAAAGCATTTAAAATGTTATGTTTTCCAGGAACAGATAATTTTATAGTACAATAAAATTCATTATTTTTAAATACATCAAAGCTAGGAAAGCCATCATTATCAAAACTAATATTATCTGCATAAAAATTAGTATCTTTATTATTAATTCCGTATTTTATTATATTACATTTTGTATATTGAGGTAGGTCTAAGCAATTTTTATCATCACCATTAATAACTAAAAGACCATCATCTGGTAAAAGTTTAACATATTTAACAAATGCATTTTTTATATTTTCAAAAGTTTTAAAATAATCTAAGTGATCATTATCAATATTTAAAATGATTTCTGCTTTTGGAGAAAATTTAAGAAAACTTTCAACATATTCACAAGCTTCTATAATAAAATGTTCACTAGTTCCAACTCTATAATTTCCATCTAATTGTTTTAAAACAGCACCAACTTGAATGCTAGGATCTTGTAATGCTTCTAAGAAACAAAGAGCAACCATTGAAGTAGTAGTTGTTTTTCCATGTGTTCCAGAAATACAAATTGTATCTTTAAAACATCTTGTCAATTCACCTAAAAAGTCAGCTCTTTCAATTGTAGGAATATTTAGTCTTTTTGCTTCTAAAATTTCAGGGTCATCTTGTTTAATTGCAGCTGTATAAATTACAACATCAGAAGAAGCAATATCGGCTAAATCATGACCAATAACTACTTTAATTCCCATAGAAATTAATTTATCAGTATTTACAGAAGAACTTCTATCAGAACCTGTAACAGTAAATCCCCAATTTGATAGAATAGCTGCAATTCCGCTCATACTAACTCCACCAATTCCTATCATATGTATATTTTTATATTTTTTTATATTCTCTATATTTGGCATATATAGTCACTCCTAATTAATTTATTTTTAACAGATAGATTATATAATTATATTGCATAAAATTCAAGGGTTTGTAACATATTTATTAACAAAAAATAAGAATATTACAAACCGCAAATAACTTTTATAAAAAATTTATAAAAATTTTGTAAAAAAAAGAAGGAAAAAAATTTTTTATGGAGAATATTAAAAATAGTACATAAGATTAAATTGATAAATTAATATGTACAAAATATTTAAAACTTAAGGAAGGCGGTGCACACAATGCAAATTACAGACGTACGTTTAAGAAAAGTTAATTCAGAGAACAGAATGAAAGCTGTTGCTTCTGTAACATTCGATAACGAATTCGCAGTTCACGATATTAAAGTTATCGAAAGCCAAAATGGATTATTTATAGCTATGCCTAGCAGAAAAACTCCAAACGGAGAATTCAAAGATATAGCTCATCCAATCAATGCTGAAACAAGAGAGAAAATTCAAAAAGCAATTTTAGATGCTTACAATGCTCCAGAAACAGAAGAATCAGCAGAATAATTATAAACAAAAAAAGATTAGAAGTTTTAAAGCTTCTAATCTTTTTTATATCCATTCTTTATATTTTTTAATATAGAATTTTTTTGCAAACAAAGCAACAAAACAATATAAAATTGGAACAATTATGATAATACTTAAATAACTAAAAGGAATAGAAACAAGACCTATTATATGCCCTAAAAATGTAAATGGTACAATAATTGCAATAATACTTAAAATAATAGATGAGGCATATACAATTTTATTTGCATTACTTTCTATAAATGGAATTTTAGAAGTTCTAATTATATGCATTCCAACAAGGTTAGAAACTACACCATATGAAAACCAAATTGTTTGGAAAATAGAAGCTTCTCTAATTCCAAGTATAAACCAGATTGAAGCAAAAACAATCATATCAAAAATTGAACTTAAGGGCCCCATAAATAACATGAAATGCTTTAAGCTATTAATATTCCATTTTTTAGGTTCTTTTAAATATTCTATATCAACATTATCAAAAGGCAAAGTTAATTGACCAATATCATATAATAAACTTTGAACTAATAATTGTATTGGTGTTATAGGTAAAAAAGGAAGAAGTATACTTGCAATTATGACGGAAGTTACTTCACCAAAATTAAAACTTGCAGCCAATTTAATATATTTCATAAGATTTACAAAAGTACGTCTACCGTTCAGTTACACCATCTAATAAAACATTTAAATCTTTTTCTAAAAGAATTATATCAGCTGATTCTTTTGCAATATCAACAGCAGTATCTACTGAAATTCCAACATCAGAATTTATAAGAGAAGGACTATCATTTATACCATCTCCCATAAAACCAACAATATTTCCATCTTCCTTTAAAAGTCTTACAATTCTAGCTTTTTGAATAGGAGAAAGTTTTGCAAAAATATTAGTTTTTCTTAAAAGCCTTAGAACAGCTTGGTCAGAAAGCTTATCAATATCATTTCCAATTACAATCTTTTTAGAATTTATATTAACTTTATTACAAATACATCTTGTAACATCTGCATTATCACCAGTTAAAACGATAACTCTGATACCATAATTATTTAATTTTTCAATTGCAATTTTTGCACTTTCCTTAGGTGGGTCAAGAAATCCTATAAAACCAATTAAAACCATATCTTTTTCTGAACTTATATCAAAAACAGAATCTTTACGTACATCATTTTTTTGACACACAGCCACAACTCTTAAACCATCTTTATTTAAATCTTTACTAATTTTTTTAATATTATCTTTAATATCTTTTGTAATTTTAGAAACAGAACCTTTGTAATCAACCATAGTGCAAATGCTCAAAATTTCTTCAATAGCTCCTTTAGTAATCATTTGCAGTTTATTATTTTCATCAGACACTATAACAGACAAACGTCTACGAGAAAAATCAAAAGGAATTTCATCAATCTTCTTATAATTATTTGCAATAACATCAATATTATTTTCTTTACCACGAGCAATTACTGCTTCATCAATATTACCTTTTAAACCTGTTTGAAAATATGAATTTAAAAATGCATGTTTTAGAACTCTAATATCTTCATCACCATTTATATCAAGATATTTCTCAAGGACAATTTTATCTTCTGTTAAAGTTCCTGTTTTATCAGTACATAAAATATTCATTGCTCCAAAACTTTGAATTGAATCCAAAGACTTTACAATGGTTTTCTTTTTAGACATTTTAACAGCACCTTTAGACAAACTAGAAGACAATATAACAGGAAGTAAAAGGGGAGTTATACCAATAGCAATTGCAACTGCAAAAGTAAAAGCAGTTAAAGTTTCGTGTTTCCAAGCTGTTAAAATAAAAACAATAGGTATCATTATCAACATAAATTTAATTAACAATTTACTAATTCCATGAACTCCTTTTTGAAAAGCAGTTTGAGGTTTTCTATTTGTCAAAGTATGAGCAATTTTTCCAAAGTAAGTATCATCAGCAATTTTAATAACAACACCTTTAGCAGATCCACTAATAACATTAGTACCCATAAAACATATTGTATCTAAATCTGTTATAGAATTAATATCATTGCTATTTAACTCGGAATTTACAGACTTCTTTACCGCATCAGATTCACCAGTCAAAGAAGACTGACCAACATATAAATCTTTAGCTTCTATAATTCTTAAATCAGCAGGAATCATAGAACCACTAGACAGCAAAACCACATCGCCAATAGTAATATTATAAATAGGAATTTTTATTTCTTTACCATCTCGTAATACCAAAGTAGTAGTACCAACAAGTTCCTTAAGTTTTTCAGCAGCTTTATTCGAACGAAATTCCTCAAAAAATTCTAAAAGAGTACTAGCAATAACCAAAATCAAAATAACAATTATATTTGCATAGCTTGGAGTTTCCGGAATAACAACATCTGTATATAATAAAACCAGAGATATTCCTAACAAAATAGTATTAAAAGAACTAAAAAGACTTTCAAAAAAATAATTATACCACTTTTTAGGCTTTGACTGGCTAACTTGATTCACTCCATTTTTTGCTATCATCTCTTGAGCTTCTTGAGAAGATAAACCATTTTCATTAAAATTATATTTTGATAAGAAATCATCTTTGGAAAGTATACATTGATTTCCATACATATCTCTTATATTTAAATCTTCTTTTTGTTTAGTCATAGAATCATCCTTTTCTTTGTGTTAAATGTCAAATGGGACGGGCTTTTTTGACATTTTTTTGTTATTAGTATAACCAAAAAATAGAAAATTAAAATATGGATGAAAAATATCTTGCTATTTTTATTGAGTATAAATAGAAAGCAAAGTCATACAATGCTCGAAATTTGTCGAACGATTTATGTTGAAATCAGGAAAAAAACGTGTTAATATATAGCTATGCAATTTTGATATATTGCATGGCTTATTTTATTAAAAAATTAAAATCAAACAACTTAGGAAAGAAAGAAATAAAAAAATTAAAATAATATAAAATACAATAAAGCTATGCAATCCAGCATAGCTTTATTTAAATTTACAAAATTACAAGATCAACCTTTCCAAAATTTGAACCGCATTAGAAGCAGCCCCTTTTCTAAGATTATCAGAAACCACCCACAAATTAATGCCATTATTAACACTAAAATCTCTTCTAATTCTACCAACATAAACTTCATCAGTACCATCAGCTTTAGTTGCAATAGGGTAATAATTATTTTCTATATCATCTACTAAAATAATTCCAGGAGAATTTTGCAATAAAATTTTAATATCATAAATATCAATTTCATTCTCAAATTCAACATTAATACTTTCACTATGGCAATTCTTAACAGGAACTCTAACACAAGTTGCAGTAATTGGCAAATTAGGTTTATTTAAAATTTTTCTAGTCTCATTAATCATTTTATATTCCTCTTTTGTATAACCATCAGGCATAAAAACATCAATATGTGGCAAACAATTATTAACAATAGGATATGGAAACTTTTTAGGAGCAATTCCAGAAATACCATTTTCTAAATCTTCAATACCAGATTTTCCAGCACCAGAAACAGCTTGGTAAGTAGAGTAAACAATTCTTTTAATATGATACTTATCATCTAATGGCTTTAAGGCTACAATAGCTTGAATTGTAGAACAATTTGGATTCGCAATAATTCCATTATTTTCTTTGATTTTTTCAGGATTAACTTCTGGAACAACTAAAGGAACATTTTCATTCATTCTAAATACACTACTATTGTCAATAACAATACATCCCGTAGATGAAGCAATTGGAGCAAATTTCTTAGAAACTTCACCACCTGCACAAAAAATTGCAAAATCAAACTTTGAATCAAATGAATTATCTTTTAATTCTTGAACAATATAATTTTGACCTAAAAATTCGATTTTATTTCCAGCTGATTTTTTAGATGCAAATAATGTATATGTACAATTTCTAAAATTTTTCTCTTCCAATACTTTTAAAACAGTTCGACCAACAACACCACTACAACCGACAATAGCTATTTTGTATCTATTTTGCATAATCTAACCTCCAATATTAATTTTATTTTAGTATATTAAAAATAGATAAGAAAGGTGAAAAAATGTGTTTCAAAATAATAAAAAATATTCAACAACTGTTGAACTAAAATTATTGCTGTGGTAAAATGATTTTGGTACATAATAAATTGTGTAGAAACGAATGAAAATTAGGAGGAAAGATATGAAAGAAAAAAGCATTAAGGGTATAACACTAGTAGCACTTGTAATAACTATAGTGGTATTATTAATACTTGCTGGAATAAGCATCCAAGCAATAACAAATACAGGATTATTTGCAAATGCCAAAAGAGCAGTAGAAGAAAGTAAATATGCTAATGCAGTAGAGAAGGTTGCATTAGCGGTAAATGCATCATATGATTCAACAGGAAAAATTAATGATGAGTATTTAAAAGAAAATGTAAATAAAATAGAAGGACTAAATAAGAAAGTAGATACAGTAACATATGATTTAAAAATAATAGTAGATGGTTTCGAATTTACAATATCAGAATCCGGAAAAATAACAGGAGAAAAGAAAGAAGTAGCAACATTACCAGATAATACACCACAAACAGATGCTGGAACAAATGTAAAAATTGAAGAAAGTTGGAGCTCTCAAAATGTAAAATATATAAAAACAACTGATGGAACAGAAGTAACAACATTAGAAAAAGTAGCAACAGTATATGCAGTATCAGATGGACATAATAATACAATTCCAGTGCCAAATGGATTTTATTATGTAGGTGGAAATAAAAATTCTGGAGTAGTAATATCAGATGATGAAAGAGACAAAAATAAATTTGCTGGGCAAGCTGATGTGCCAGCAGGTGTAGTATATAATTCAGATGGAACAGTAAAAACAGAAAACTTAAGTAGTGAAGAACAAGCACAAACATTATTTGGAAACCAATTTGTTTGGATTCCATGTACAGCAGATGATTATAAAAAAACAAATTTTGAATTGCAAAATGCATCATGGGAAAAAAATACTGATGTTTCAGAAATTAAAGATATTCAAAAATATAGTGGATTTTATATAGGAAGATATGAGGCTGGAACAAGCAAATTAAAATCAAGTAAAATAGATTTTTCTAAAGGATATACAACATCAAATTGGGCAAATGCAAATTTTAGTTTAGAGTTTGTAACAGGAAATATAACCTGCAAAGCAGGAGAAATACCATATTATCATGCAGATTATACAACAGCTATTACAAAAGCAAAAGAAATGTATAACAATAATTATGTGCAAAGTGGCTTGGTAACAGGAACAATGTGGGATGTGACATTAAATTATTTTAAAAGTCAAGATAACACATTAGATTTAACAAAAACAATATGGGGAAATTATAATAATGCAACATTAATAGAATGCAAAGGAAGATATATAACAGTTAATTCAAGTAATGGAAGTACATCAGATATAACACAAAATACAGATGGAGCAAGACATTATGGAATAATGACAACAGCATCAAGTGAAGATACAAAAAAATGTAATATATATGATATGGCAGGAAATTTATGGGAATGGACAGAAGAAATTGCGAATGATTTATCAAATAATTACTACATGCTTAGAGGTGGTTGCTTCCGTTATGACTACGATAGCTATCCTGTTTGTTATCGTGCATACAGTAATGCCACTGGTAGTAACACAGGCAATGGTTTCCGTCCAGCACTTTTTATTAAGTAGCACTAACCCAACTGGTAACAATGCAACCAAAAATACAAATTATTAGAAGTTTATAGATAAAATATAAGGAAAAGCAAGAAAAATATTCTTGTTTTTCCTTTTTAAATCATAGAGCTAAAGCTACTACATAATAGCTTTTACTTAACTACATTACATTCACATAAAAAATAAAAAACAAAATCAATCAACAATCAAAACAAAAAATTTCGCTAAAAAGTTGCATAATTTTAACAATAAGAGTATAATAGAAAAAGAACAAAAATAAACATATAAAAAAAAGAAATAAAAGAGAGGTAAAAAAATGGAATATATGTATATACTAAGAGAAGCATTAGTCTGGGTAATAACAATATTTTGGTTATATCAAATAGGAATAAGCTTATGCTCACTAGTAAAACTAAAAGAAAAACCATTAAAAGTAAAAAAAGACCACAAATTTATGGCAATAATACCAGCACACAATGAAGAAGCAGTAGTTGGAAACTTAATAGAAAGTTTAAAAAATCAAACATACAATAAAGAATTATATGATATATACGTAATTGCAGATAACTGTACAGATAACACAGCAAGAATTGCAAGAGATGCAGGAGCAATAGTATATGAAAGATTTGATGAAACCAAAAAAACAAAAGGTTATGCACTAGACTGGTTTTTACAACAAAAAATAGAAGAAAATGCAGACTATGATGCATTATTTATATTTGATGCCGACAATATTGTTGATAAAGATTTCATTAAAAACATGAACAAACATCTTTGCCAAGGAGAAGATGTAGTTCAAGGTTATAGAGATATAAAAAATCCAACAGATAACTGGATAACATCAGGTTATGCATTATTCTATTGGACAATGCATAGATTTTATCATTTAGCAAGATATAATTTAGGACTATCTCCAATGCTAAATGGAACAGGATTTATGGTGAAATTTGATATTATAAAAGAAATTGGTGGATGGAAAACAGTAACATTAACAGAAGATATTGAATTTTCATTACAAAGAATAATAAAAGGTAAAAAACTTGGTTGGGCAACAGACGCAATAGTATATGATGAACAACCAACAGGATTTAAACAAAGTTGGTCACAAAGAAGCAGATGGACAGTTGGACATATGCAATGTATGAAAGAATATACAAACAAATTAGCAGAAGCAGCAAAAGATAGAAAAACAATGCTTAACTTTGATGGGTTCTTATATATAATAGGAAGTATACCAATGTTCATATTAACAATTGTTTTACTACTTTCAAATGTTCTAATATACTTTGGAGATGGAATGACACAAATGGAATTATTTATTAACATATTAAAATACTTAGTTCCAACCTTTGTATTACCATCATTAACAGCAGCATTTGTTATGTATTTAGATGGAAAACCAATAAAACCAATGATTAAAGGATTTTTCACATATCCATTATTCATGGGTTCATGGATTGCAATAAACTTTAAATGTTTATTTAAAAGAGAAACAAGTTGGGAAAAAATCGAGCATAAAAGAAGTATTAAAATTACAGACATGAATGAAGAAAATCAAGAAGAGGAAAAAATAGTGGAAAAAGTGTAAAAAATATTTGAAAAAGCTTGCATTTTTACCAGAAATTGGGTATAATATTAATATAACATACGAGACGTTAAAAGAGTGGGAACAAATCCCACTCTTAACTTTTGGAAATAAAGGAGGTAAAAAGTGGCAAATATAGAAGAAAGAGTAGAAAAACTAATAGAACCTATCATAGAAAAAATAGGATATGAGCTATATGATGTTGAATATGCAAAAGAAGGAAAAAACTATTTCCTAAGAATTTTTATAGATTCTGAAAAAGGAATAGATTTAAACGATTGCGAAAAAGTAAATGATGCCATTACAGACATACTAGATGAAGAAAACTACATAAAAGAACAATATTTCTTAGAAGTCTCTTCACCAGGAATAGAAAAAGTATTAAGAAAAGAAAAACACTTAGAAAAAAATATTGGAACAGAAATAAGTGTAAAATTATTTAAAAAAGATGAAAATGGAAAAAAAGAATATAAAGGAACATTAGAAGATTTTGATGAAAAATATATAAAAATAAAAGAAGAAAATCAAGAATTCAAAATAGAAAGAAAAAATATATCACAAATAAAAACAGTTTATAATTGGGATTAATAAAACCAAAAAAAATAAAATGATTAAAAATCAAAGAGGAGGAATAAAAATGAAAGCTATTGATAACAAAGAATTAATATTAGCGTTAGAAGAACTAGAAAAGGAAAAAGGTATAAAAAAAGAATACGTATTAGAATCAATAGAAACAGCATTAGTTACAGCATATAAAAGAAATTTTGATGCATTAGAAAATGTAAAAGTAGACATAGACCATAATACAGGAGCAACACACATTTATTCAATAAAAGAAGTAATGGAAAGAGCAAATGATGATGCATTAGAAATCAGTTTAGAAGATGCACACAAAATAAACAAAGACTTAAAAATAGGGGACTCAGTAGAAGTAGAAATAGTACCAAAAGACTTTGGTAGAATAGCAGCACAAACAGCAAAACAAGTAATAGTTCAAAAATTAAGAGAAGTTGAAAGAGACATAGTATTTGACGAATATAGCCAAAGAAAAGGAGAAATAGTTTCAGGTATAATTCAAAAAGCAGACAAAAATATTGTAATAATGGATTTAGGAAAATTAGAAGGAATAATGCTAGCAAAAGAAAAAATGCCAACCGAAAACTATAGAGTAAATGATAAAATAAAAGCATATATAGTAGATGTTGAAAGAGGACTAAAAGGGGCACCACAAGTAATGGTATCTAGAAGTCATCCAGACTTTGTTAGAAAATTATTAGAATTTGAAATACCAGAAATCTATGAAGGACTAATAGAAATAAAAGCAGTATCACGTGACCCAGGTTACAGAAGTAAAGTTGCAGTATATTCACAAGACCCTAACATAGATCCAGTTGGTTCATGTGTAGGTTCAAAAGGAGTAAGAATTCAAAATGTAATAAACGAATTACATGGAGAAAAAATAGATGTAATTGAATGGGATGAAGACCCAAGTGTATTTATAGCAGCAGCATTATTACCAGCACAAATATTAGCAGTTGATATAAAAGAAAATGAAAAATTTGCAGAAGTAATAGTACCAGATGACCAATTATCATTAGCAATTGGAAAATCAGGACAAAATGCAAGACTTGCAGCAAAACTTACAAATTGGAAAATTGATATAAAATCAGAATCACAATACAGAGAATTTTTAGAACAAAATGCTAAAAACGAAGAAGATGGAAATGAATAATATTCGTGATAAATATTTAATTCTAAACATAAATTAGAAAGAAAGGTGTATGTTAAATGAAAAAACAACCACAAAGAACTTGTATGGGATGTAATGAAAAAAAAGACAAAAATTTACTAATTAGAATTGTAAAAAATCAAAATGGAGAAATATCAATAGATAGAACTGGAAAAAAAGAAGGACGCGGAGCATATATCTGTGATGACGAAAAATGTTTAGAAAAATTAATAAAAAGCAAAAGACTTGAAAGAATATTTGAAATGAGTATATCACAAGAAATTTATGATAGTTTAAGAGGTGTAATTATTGATAAATAATAATATATTAGGATTAATAGGCCTAGCTATGAAAGCTGGAAAAATAAGCTTTGGAGCAGATAGTGTTGAAGAAGACTGTAAAAAAGGAAAAATACATTTATTAATAATTGCACAAGATGCTTCAGAAAGAACACAAAAAAAATTTAAAGAAATTAGTGAAAATTATAATATCGAATTAATAATAGATAGCAATATTGAACAACTAAGCAAAACAATAGGAAAATCAAACAAAGCAATATTAGGAATAAAAGATAGAAATTTTGCAAAATCAATTCAAAAAAAATATAATGGGGGTGATATTATTGGGTAAGATTAAAATATATGAAATAGCAAAAAAACTAAACTTAACCAGTAAAGAAGTATTAGAAATGGCGCAAAAATTAAATATCGATGTAAAAAGTCATATGAGCGGTGTAGAAGAGGAAGAAGCAAAAAAAATAGAGGCTCAATTAACAAATAATTCAAATGAAAAAACAAAAAACTCTACAAAAACAACAAAAAAAGAAGAAAAATCACCTGTTATAATAAGAAGAGAAGTTATTATAGAAGAAGAAAATAAAAAGCAAGAAGTAAAAAAAGAAGAAAAAACCAACAATGGTGTAGGATTTGTGGAAAGAAAACAAAATAATAATTACAATATTGTATACAGAAACAAACCCAATAAACCAAAAACAGTTAGTGAATTATTTGGAATAAAAAAAGAAGAACCAAAAGCAGAAAAAATAGAGAAAGTTGAAAAAGTCGAAAAGGCAGAACAAGGGGAAAATAATCAAAAAATGCAAAAAGAAGCAGAAACAAAAAATACAGTAATTGAACAAAAAACAGAAAATAGAGAAAGAAATAATAGAAAAGATAATAGACCAGAAAATAATAGATTTGACAGAAATGATAGAAATGAAAGAAACAATAATTACAATAATCGTAATAATGGAAATAGACAAAATAATTTTAACAATTCTGGTAGACAACAAAATAATTATAATAACGAAAATAGAAATAATTTTGGAAGAAATAACAACAATAACAATTACAAAAATTATAATAGTTCTAATAATAATGGAAACAATAATTTTAGAAAAAATAATAACAGAAATAATTATGAAAACAATGGAAATGTTAACGGAAATGGTGGAAATAGATTTAATAATAGAAGACCATTAGATGAAAAAGGTATTGAAAAAAATATCAAAAACATTATGTCTGTTGAAACAGCTGAAAAAGAAATTGTTAGAGAATACAATAAAAATATAGACAAACAAAAAAATAATAATAAATTTGATGAAAACAAAACAAACAAAAAATCAAAAAATAGAAAAAATCAAAATTCAAGTTTTGATGAAGGAAAATTAAAATCATTAAAACAAACAAGTAAATTATCAAATATGTTCGAAGAACAAGATGGAGGAATGTTAGACTATTATGATTTAACAACTCAAAGAGGAAGAAAAGGCAAAAAGAAACCAGTAAAAAATGAAGAAAGAAACAAACAAAAAATATTTGAATTAACAGAAATAGAAATTCCAGAAACAATAACAGTAAAAGACTTAGCTGCTGAAATGAAAAAAACAACAGCAGAAGTAATCAAAAAATTATTAGGTTATGGAATAATGGCTACAATAAATCAAGATTTAGATTTTGATACAGCTTTCTTAGTTGCTGGAGAATTTGGAATAACAGCTAAAAAGAAAGAAACAGTAACAGATGAAGATATTTTATTTGATGATTCTGAAGATAAAGAAGAAGACTTAGAAGTAAGACCACCAGTTGTTGTTGTTATGGGACACGTAGACCATGGTAAAACATCACTATTAGACACAATAAGAAAAACAAATGTAATAGGTGGAGAAGCAGGTGGAATTACACAAGCAATAGGTGCATATAAAGTAAAAGTAAATGATAGAGAAATAACATTCTTAGACACACCAGGACACGAAGCATTTACAGCAATGAGAGCTAGAGGTGCACAAATTACAGATATAGCAATATTAGTAGTAGCAGCAAATGATGGAATAATGCCACAAACAGTAGAAGCTATAAACCATGCTAAATCAGCTGGAATACCAATAATTGTAGCAATAAACAAAATAGACTTACCAGATGCAAATGTTGATAAAGTAAAACAAGAATTAATGAAATACGAATTAGTACCAGAAGAATGGGGAGGAGACACAATATGTGTTCCAATATCTGCTAAAAACAATACAAACATAGACCAATTATTAGAAATGGTATTATTAGAAGCAGATGTATTAGAATTAAAAGCAAATCCTCATAAACAATCAAAAGGTGTTGTTATAGAAGCAAGACTAGATAAATCAAAAGGTGCTATTGCAACAATGCTTGTACAAAGAGGAACACTAGATGTTGGAGATACAATAATAGTTGGTTCATCAATTGGTAGAATAAGAGCAATGGCTAACGAAAATGGAAAAAGAGTAAAATCAGCTGGACCATCAACACCAGTAGAAATAATGGGACTAACAGAAGTACCAGAAGCGGGAGATATTTTCTATGAAGTAAAAGATGAAAAAACAGCAAAACACTTAATAGAAAAGAGAAAACGTGAAGCTAGAGAACATTCAATCAATAATGGAACAAAAGTAACATTAGACAACCTATTCAGCCAAATGGAAGAAGGAAACTTGAAAACTCTAAACTTAATAGTAAAAGCAGATGTACAAGGATCTGTAGAAGCAATAAAACAATCAATGGAAAAACTACAAAATGAAGAGGTAAGAGTAAAAGTTATACATGCGGCAGCAGGAGCAGTAAACGAATCAGATGTTACACTAGCAAAAGTATCAAATGCAATAATAATAGCATTCAATGTTAGACCAAATCAAACAGCAAAAGACATGGCAGACAAAGAAGAGGTAGAAATAAAACAATATTCAGTAATTTATCAAGCAATAGAAGAAGTTGAAGCTGCAATGAAAGGAATGTTAGACCCTAAATACGAAGAAAAAGTAATAGGAACAGCAGAAGTAAGACAAACATTCAAGATTTCAAATGTAGGAACAATAGCTGGAGCATATGTATTAACAGGAAAAGTAGAAAGAAATGCCGGAGTTAGAATAATAAGAGAAAATGTTGTTATTCACGAAGGAAAATTAGCAACATTAAAAAGATTTAAAGATGATGCAAAAGAAGTATCAAAAGGATTTGAATGTGGTATTCAAATAGAAAGCTACAATGACATCAAAGAAGGAGACATCATTGAAGCATATGTTATGGAAGAAATAAAAAGATAGGGAGAAGGGAAAAGGGGACACCCTTTTTTTCCCTATCAAAAAATTCCCTATTTATAAAATATAAAAGGAGGTAAAATAATGCCTAATAGAAACAATAATAGAATGGGACGTATAGATGAAGAATATAGAAAAGAATTAAGTCAAATAATCTCATATGATTTAAAAAATCCAAATGTAACAGGAATGATAAGTGTTACAAAAGTAAAAGTAACAACTGACCTAAAATATGCAAAAGTATATGTAAGTATATTAAACTCAAAAAACATAAAAGAAACAACGGATGGCTTAAAAAAATCATCAGGATTCATAAGAAGCGAACTTGCAAAAAGAATAAATTTAAGAAATACTCCAGAATTAATCTTTGAAATAGATGATTCAATAGAATACGGAGCAAAAATAGACTCAATATTAAAAGAAATATTACCAGAAGAAAGGAAATAAAAATGACTCTAGATAATATATTAGAAGAAATAAAAAAAGCAGAAAAGATAGTAATATTAGCTCATGAAACTCCTGATGGAGATGCAATAGGAAGTTGTCTAGCAATGAATTTAGCTGTAAAAGCATTAGGAAAAAGTGCAGATGTTGTAATAAAAGAATTTCCAAGAGTATTTGACTTTTTACCAGGAAGAGATGAAGTTAAAACAGAATCAAATGTTGAACAATATGATTTAGCAATAGCATTAGACTGTGCAGATTTAAAAAGATTAGTTGGTAGCGAATATTTTGAAGAAGCAAAACAAACAATAGTCATAGACCATCATGGAAGTAACAAAATGTTTGGAGACATAAACTTTGTAAATCCAGTAGCACCAGCATGTTGCCAAATTTTAATAGGGATGTTTGAATACTTTGGAATTGATATAAACAAAGAATTAGGAACATGTATTTTAACAGGAATAATAACAGACACAGGTGGTTTCAAATACCCTGGAGTAACAGCCGAAACTTTTGAATTTACAGCTGAATTATTGGGCAAAGGAGTAAATGTTTCAGACATCTATAAAAGAGTTCTACAAACAAAAACAAAAGCTAATTTTGAATTAATGAAAAGAACTTTAAATAGAATGGAAATATTAGAAGACGGAAAAGTTACATTTACATATGTTACAAATCAAGATTTAAAAGAGGTTAATGCTGGAATAGGAGACCACGAAGGATTAGTTGAACTTGGTAGAGATATAGAAGGTGTAGAAGTTTCTATATTTATTAGAGAAAAAGATGAAGCAGAAAATACCTACAAGGTATCAATGAGATCAAATAATTACGTAAATGTTTCTGATGTTTGCTTAATGTTTGGCGGTGGAGGACACCAAAGAGCAGCAGGAGCAACAGCACAAGGAACAATTGAAGAAGTAAAAGAAAAATTATTAAAAGAAATAAGGAAAGTATTAAAATAATGAATGGAATTTTAATAATTAATAAAGAAAAAGGATGTACATCACACGATATTGTGTATAAAGTAAAAAAAATATTTAATGAAAAAGTAGGACATACTGGAACTTTAGACCCCTTAGCCGAAGGGGTTTTACCCATATTAATTGGAAAAGGAACTTTATGTTCTAAATATTTAATCAACCATGATAAAAAATACGTAGTAAATTTAGCATTAGGACAAAAAACAGAAACAGCAGATTTAGAAGGAAAAATAATAGAAGAAAAAAACATTCCTGATAAAAGTTTAACACAAAGCAAAATAGAAAAAGTATTAAAAAGCTTTATAGGAAAACAACAACAAATGCCACCAATATATTCAGCGATAAAAGTGAATGGTAAAAAACTATACGAATATGCTAGAAAAGGACAAAATGTAGAAATAAAACCTAGAGAAATAGAAATATATGATATCAAATTAATTAATATAGATGCTCAAAAAAAGCAAATACAATTTGAAGTATTTTGTGGAAAAGGAACATATATAAGAAGCTTGTGCGAAGATATAGCAGAAAAGCTAGAAACAGTAGGCTATATGGAAAGTTTAAAAAGAATTCAAGTAGGAGACTTTAAAATAGAAGAAAGCTCAAAAATACAAGAATTAGAAGAAAATAAAGAAGATACAAAATACTTAGAAAGTAAAATAATATCTGTAGAAGAAATCTTTAAAAACAAAGAAAAAATAAAATTAGATGACAAAAAAATGCAATTATTCTTGAATGGAGTAAAAATAACACAAAATCAAGAAAATGACATCTACAGAATTTATGATAAAAATGAAAAATTTATAGGAATTGGAATAGTACAAGACAAATTATTAAAAAGAGATATTATATTAGATTAATAAAATAAAAAAACACTTCATATACTTAAATAAAAAAGATATGAGGTGTTTTTATGTTTTATATTCAAAAAAATGACAAGCCTAACTGTATAGAGAAAACTTTCAACATAATAAAAATGCAAGAAAATAAGCTATTTTTACCAATAACAGCAAAGACAAGTGAAAAACAAATAGAAAAGTTAGCACAAAAAACCAAAAAGATTATATCAAAATATTCTAATAGTAAAAAAATAGTAATAAGCAAAAATTTACAAGAAGAAATTACATACATAAATTATTTAAATTCATATGGGTTAGACATTTCAGATGGAAGATGGCTTTACGAAATATTAGCTACAGATATAATCAAATACATAATAGAAAAGAAAAAAATCAAAAAAGAGGAAACAACAATATCAATTTTAATAAATGACTTAACAGAAATAGAACTAGAAAATATCAAAATACTAGCAGAAAATTATAAAAATTTAAATATAGTAACAAATCATATTGAAAAGTTTAAAAAATTAGAAGATAAATTTATGGAAAATGGAATAATGATAACAATTGGTAATAATAAAAAGAAAAGTTTAATGAAATCAAAAATAATACTTAATATTGATTTTCCAAACGAACTGATAAACAAATATATGATAAAAGATGATGCAATAATCATAAATGTTCCAGGAAAAGCAAAAATAAATAGAAAAAGGTTTAATGGATTGATGGTTAATAATTATGAAATCGATTTTAGAGATGATATAAAAAGTGAAGAAAATTTGCTTGGAGATGAATTTTATTTGAGAGATGTGTATGAGTCAAGGCTTTATAAAAAACAAACTTTTAGTGATATAAGAAATATCTTAAAAAAAGATGGAGTTAATATTAAAAAAGTTTATTTAAGTAATAGTGTTTTGTGACCAAGAAAGAGGTTGTTTAAAAATTTTCATAAAAGTCTTTCATTTTTATAAAAAGTATAATATAATAAGTGTATTAAATGATTGGCAAGGAGGTATAAAAAATGCCAAATAAAAATAGTAAGAAAAGTACAAAAAGAACAAGCCAAAATAAAAATGTAAAAACTAAAAAACAAGATACAACAAATAAATCTACAAATAGCAAAAAGAGTAAAAATGTAAAGAAACAACATCCAAAGTTAAAACTTGCATTAAAAATATTATTAGTTATATTTTTACTTTTATGTGTAGTTGGAGCAGGAATTGTTGCTGCAATGATGTTTGGACTATTTGGAGATGATTTTGATATAACTAAAGAGGAATTAACAATAGGTGTATCTAATAGTATAGTATTAGATAAAGATGGAAATGAAATTGCTAATTTAAGTAGTGATGAAAAAAGAAAAGTAATTAGTTTAAGTGAAATGCCTGATTATTTACCAAAGGCATATATAGCAATCGAAGATAAAAGATTTTATAGCCATAGCGGAGTTGATTTAAAAAGAACAATGGGAGCTATATTAGGTGTTGCAACAGGAAGTGATAGAGGTGGAGGAAGCTCTATTACACAACAATTGGTAAAAAATATAACAGACCAAAAAGCAAGGTCTGGATTGGCTGGAATTGTAAGAAAAATGAAAGAATGGTCAAAAGCTGTACAAGTTGAAAGAATGATATCTAAAGACCAAATTCTAGAGTTATATTTAAATGTAATATTTGTTGGTGGAGATAACATTCATGGTGTAGAACTTGGAGCAACATATTATTTCGATAAAAGTGCAAAAGACTTAGATTTAGCAGAATGTGCATTTTTAGCAGGAATTAACAATTCACCAAATAAATATAATCCATATGATTCAGAAAAAGACCATTCGGAACTAATAAAAACAAGAACTTTAACAGTATTGAAAGAGATGAAATCACAAGGTTATATTACAAATGAAGATGAATATAATGCAGCAGTAGCAAAAGTGGAAGCTGGACTTCCATTCAAAAAAGGAAATACATCTAGTACATATTCTTATTCATACCATACACAAGCAGCAGTAGAACAAGTTGTAGAACAAGTGATGAAAGAAAAAGGCTTATCAGAAGACTTTGCTAGAAAATATGTATATAGTAGTGGATTAAAAATATACTCAACACAAGATACAACAATACAAGCAAGAGTCGAAGAGGAAACTAAAAAAACAAAATATGTTGTATCTGGAAAAGAAAAAGACCCTAAAACAAATGAATTAAAAAATGATCATACACAAGCGGCTTTTGTAATAATTGACCATTCAACAGGTTATGTAGTAGGATGTTCAGGTGGATTAGGAGAAAGACAAGGGTCAACATTAAATAGAGTAACTCAATCAGTAAGACAACCAGGGTCTTCAATAAAACCAATAGCAGATATAGCACCAGCATTACAAGAAAAAGTAATAACACCAGCAACAGTATATGATGATGTATTAACAGAATTTGGAGGAAATTACCATCCAAAAGATGATGGTGGTAAATATAAAGGTTTAATAAATATAAGACAAATAATAGCATATTCTCAAAACGTACCAGAAGTGAAAATAATGAGGGAGCTAACACCAGGAAAATCAATAGATTATTTAAGAAAATTTGGAATTACATCATTATATAAATCTGGTGAAAATAAAGACAAAAATGATGAACATTTATCACTTGCAATAGGTGGTATTTCAGATGGTATAAGTCCATTACAAATGGCAGCAGCATATGCAGCTATAGCAAATGATGGAGTTTATATTACACCAACTTTCTATACCAAAGTTACAGATGCATCAGGAACAGTAGTATTAACACCAACACAAGAAAAAACAAGAGTGATATCAGAGCAAAATGCATATCTAGTAAAATCAATATTAAAAGAACCAGTAAACTACGGAACAGCAACATATTGCAGAATAAATGGAATAGATGTTGCAGCCAAAACAGGAACAACAGATCATAGTTATGATAGATGGCTATGTGGATTTACACCATATTATGCAGCAGCTTGTTGGTTTGGATATGACAGACAAGAAGAAGTAAAATGGAGTGGAACAAACCCAGCAGGTTTGATATGGTCAAATATAATGAAAGATGTACATTCAACATTAGAAAATAAAACATTTGCTAGACCAAGTGGAATAGTAGAAGCAAAAGTATGCAAAGTAACAGGTTGTTTGGCAGTTGAATCTTGTACAGATACATATACAGAAATGTTCACTCAAGATAATTTACCATCAAAATGTGAAGGACACGGAACACAAAGAGTATGTACAGAATCTGGAAAGTTAGCAAATGAATATTGTCCAGCAGACAAGGTTCAAACACAAAGCTACGGAGGAACAGTTCCAAAAGAAAAATTAGGATTATGGAAAGCAATAAATAGTTCTTCAAAAACAGGAAATGAAAAAATAGAAGAAACATGTACAATTCATAAAAAACCTGAAGAAAAACCACAAAATACGGTAACTAATACAAACACAACAAATACAACAACAGGAAATACAACAAATACTACTGGCGGAAAGAATACAACTGGAAATACAACAGGTACAACAAATACAGCAACAAACACAACCAATACAAATACAACAGATGCAAACAAGAAAAAATAAAAACAAACCTTAAAAGGAGGAAAAATGGATTTATATTTTTATAACACATTAACAAAAAGAAAAGATTTATTTAAACCAATAAATCCAGAAGAAATAAGAATATACTCATGTGGACCAACTGTGTATAAAGATGCAACAATAGGAAATATGAGAACAAATATATTTCAAGATGTCTTAAGAAGAGTTTTACGTTATAATGGCTATAAAATAAAACATGCTATGAACATTACAGATGTTGGTCACTTAGTATCAGATGGTGATGAAGGTGAAGACAAAATGTTAAAATCAGCAAGAGAAGAACATAAAACACCATTACAAATAGCAGAACATTATACAAAATTATTCTTTGATGATTTAAAATCATTAAACATAGAAACACCAGAAATAGTATGTAAAGCAACAGATCATATAAAAGAAATGCTAGAATATGTAGAAAAATTAGTGGAAAATGGTTATGCTTATGAAACATCAACAGCAATTTACTTTGATGTTTCAAAGCTTGACAAATATCCAATATTAACAAACATAGATGTAGAAAATCAAAAAGCAGGTGCAAGAGTAGATGTTGACCCAGAAAAAAGAAATCCGTATGATTTTGCATTATGGATAAAAGCACCAGAAAATCATTTAATGAAATGGGATAGCCCATGGGGACCAAGTTACCCTGGATGGCATATAGAATGTTCAGCAATGGGACAAAAATACTTAGGAGACCAATTTGATATACATACAGGAGGAATAGACTTAATACCAACACACCATGAAAACGAAATAGCACAAAGCAAAGGAAAATGCGGAAAAATACCAGCAAATTATTGGCTACATGGAGAATATCTATTAATAAATGGTGGAAAAATGTCAAAATCATTAGGAAATGTATATCTAGTAAAAGATATAAAAGAAAAAGGATATGACCCATTAGTATATAAATTATTTAGTTATTCATGCCACTACAGAAATAAACTAAACTTTACTTGGGAAGGAATAGACTCTGCATCAAAATCATTAGAAAGATTACGTAATAGTTATCAAACAAACCTAAACGGAACAGATGAATTATCAGATGAAGATAGAACAAAATTATCACAAATCGAAGAAAACTTCCATAAAGCAATAAATGATGACCTAAATATGCCACTTGCAATGAGCTTTGTATGGGAAGCAGCAAGATTTGAAAAGAAAAATCCAGAAGTTGCAAAATTATTATCTAAATTTGATACTGTTTTAGGAATTAAAATAGATGAAATAAATTCAAAAAAAGAAGAAATTCCACAAGAAATTTTAGATTTAGCAGAACAAAGAAAAATTGCAAGAGAGAATAAAGATTGGGCTAAGTCTGATGAATTAAGAGATTTAATTAATGAAAAAGGCTATGAAGTTAAAGATACAAAAAATGGCCAAGAAATTTATGGAAAATAAAATGTCAAAGGGGACGGCCTTTTTTGACATATTACAAAAATCAAAATAATAAAATAAAAGTTGTAAAAAAAGGACGTCCCTTTTGACAACATAGGAGGAATAATTATGGCAATATTATTACCAGGAGGAGCAGGATTTATAGGAAGTCATACTGCTGTAGAATTATTAAATAAAGGAAGAGAAATAGTCATAATAGACAACTTCTCAAATAGTACACCAAAAGCACTAGAAGCAATAAAAAAAATAACAGGAAAAGATTTTAAATTCTATGAAATGGATTATTTAGACAGAGAAAAATTAGAAAAAGTATTTGAGGAAAATAACATAGAAGCAGTAATGAACTTTGCAGGTTATAAAGCAGTTGGAGAATCAGTACAAAAACCAATAGAATATTATGAAAACAATATATCAGGAGCATTAGTATTATTAGATACAATGAGAAAATACGGATGCAAAAAATTCATATTTAGTTCATCAGCAACAGTATATGGAGAACCAGAAAAAATGCCAATAACAGAAGATACACCAACAGGAGGGACAACAAATCCATATGGAACAACAAAACTATTTATTGAACAAATATTAAAAGATATATACAAATCAGACAATACTTGGGACATTTGTATATTAAGATATTTCAATCCAGTAGGAGCACATGAAAGCGGATTAATAGGAGAAGAACCAAAAGGAATACCAAACAACTTAATGCCATATGTAGCAAGAGTTGCAGCAGGAACATTAAAAGAATTATCAGTATTTGGAAATGATTATAACACACCAGATGGAACAGGTGTAAGAGATTACATTCATGTTGTAGATTTAGCAAAAGGACATATAAAAGCATTAGAAAAGCTAGAAAAAGAACAAGAAGGATTATATATATATAATTTAGGAACAGGTCACGGAGTAAGTGTATTAGATATGGTTAAAGGATTTGAAAAAGCAACAGGAAAAGCAGTACCATACAAAATTGCACCACGTAGACCTGGAGATATTGCAATATGCTATGCTGATCCAACAAAAGCAAAAGAAGAATTAGGATGGAGTGCAGAAAAAAATATTGATGATATGTGTAAAGATAGTTGGAATTATATAGAAAAAAGTCAAACTAAATAGTTTGACTTTTTTTGATATATAGACTATAATAATATATGTATTTTAAAGGGTTTGGAGGAAATAAATTGAAAAATTTTAAACAAATAATAGCAAAACAAATATCAAAAACAATAAATATAGATGAGCAAGAATTAACAAGTTATATAGAAATACCAAAAGACACCCAAAATGGTGACTATGCTTTCCCATGCTTTAGACTAGCAAAAGAATTAAGAAAAGCACCACCAGTTATCGCAAATGAAATAAAAGAAAAAATAGAATTAACTGAAGAAATAGAAAAAGTAGAAGTAGCAGGAGGTTACTTAAACTTTTTTATAAATAAATCAGAATTAGCAGTAGAAGTATTAAAAGAAATTTCAAAAACAGAGCAATATGGAAAATCTGAATTGGGAAAAGAAAAAAATATAGTAATAGATTATTCTGCACCAAATATAGCAAAACAATTCCATATAGGACATTTACGTTCAACAGTAATAGGTGGAGCTTTATACAATATATATAAATACCTAGGCTATAATGTAACAGGAGTAAACCACTTAGGCGATTATGGAACACAATTTGGAAAACTAATAGAAGGTTACAAAATGTGGGGGAAAGAATATAATATCGAAAAAGACCCAATAAATGAACTAACAAAAATTTATATAAGAATAAATGAAGCTTGCAAAGAAAATGAAGAAATATTAGAAAACTGTAGAAATAATTTCAAAAAACTAGAAGATGGAGACCAAGAATGTGTTGAAATTTGGAAAAAATTTAGAGAACTAAGTTTAAAAGAATTCCAAAAAGTATATGATTTATTAGGAAGCAAATTTGATTCATGGAATGGAGAATCTTTCTATTCAGACAAAATGCCAGAAGTAATAGACATATTACAAAAAACAGGTAAATTAGTAGAATCACAAGGTGCTAAAATAATAGACTTAGAAGATAAAGGAATAAATACACCATGTATTATAGAAAAATCAAATGGTTCTACAACATATGCTACAAGAGATTTGGCAGCTATACTTTATAGAGCAAGAACATATGATTTTGACAAAGCATTATATGTAACATCATATGAACAAGTATTACACTTTAAACAAGTATTTGAAGTAGCTAAACTATTAGGTCTAGATGAAAAATATACAAAAGGATTAGAACATGTATCATTTGGAATGGTATTATTACCAACAGGAAAAATGTCAACAAGAGAGGGAAATGTAATAAGATTAGATGAATTACTAAAAGAAGCAATTTCTAGAGCTAAAGAAATAATAGAACAAAAAAATCCAGAATTAGAAAATAAAGAAGAGGTAGCAAAAAAAGTTGGTATAGGAGCAGTTATTTTTAACGACTTATCAGCATCAAGAATAAAAGATGAAGTATTTGATTGGGACACAATATTAAACTTCCAAGGAGAAACAGGACCATATATTCAATACACATATGTACGTACAAAAAGTGTATTAGAAAAAGCAGAATATTTACCAAAAATTGAAGAAGTAAAAACTGAAATGCTAACAGATGAATGTTCACAAGATATACTAAAATTAATATACAATTTCCAAGATATATTAGTTCAAGTAACAGAAAAGAATGAACCATCAATTTTAGCTAGATATTTAATAGATTTAGCAAAATCGTATAGCAGTTTCTATAATGAAAATAAAATAATTGTTGAAGATAAAGAAGTGCAAAATGCACGTGTATATTTAACATATGCAACATCTGAAGTTTTAAAGCAAGGAGCTAAATTATTAGGAATAGAAATGCCTGAAAAAATGTAAAAATAAGAGGAGTAGTAAAAATTACTACTCCCATTTTCATATTAATCTCCGCCGTCATGTTCCTTTTTCATAGTGCTCACCAACTTTCTATAATATGAAAAATTAATAGTTACTCAAAAAGTATAACAAAAAGTAATAAAAAAATCAATAAAAAAAGTGGAAACTCATAATTCCCACTTTTTTTAATAAACTATTTTTTATCATCTTTCATAACTTCTTTTATAGCTCCTAAACTTGAAAGAGCACTAGTTGCTTCAAAAGGAATAAATACTTTATTAGCTTCACCATCAGCAACTTTTTCTAAAGCTTCAAGAGATTTTAATTGAACTAATTTTTCATCTGGATCTGATTTCTTAATAGCATCATAAACCATTTGAATTTCTTTAGCTTTAGCTTCAGCAACTTCTTTTATAGCTTGAGCTTCACCGGCTGCTCTAGTAATTCTAGCTTCTTTATCAGCTTCAGCTTCTAAGATAGCAGCTTGTTTTTTACCTTCAGCAATAGTAATTGCAGATTGTCTTTGAGCTTCAGATTCAAGAATTAAAGCTCTTTTATTTCTTTCTGCATTCATTTCTTTTTCCATTGCATCTCTGATATCAGCAGGTGGTGTAATATCTTTAATTTCAACTCTATCTATTTTACATCCCCATCTATCAGTAGCTTCATCTAAAACAACTCTTAATTTATTATTAATACCATCTCTAGAACTAAATGTTTCATCTAAGTCCATTTTACCAATGATATCACGAATTGTTGTAATAGCTAAATATTCAATACCTTTCTTTAAGCTTTGAATTTCATAAACAGCTTTTGCTGGATCTGTTATTTGATAGAAAACAACAGTATCTATAGTAATTGTAACATTATCTTTTGTAATAACTCCTTGAGGTGGAACATCCATTGTTTGTTGTTTTAAACTAACAACACTTCTTACATGATCAAAAAATGGAATTATAATTGTAAGACCTGCATCAGCAACTTTATAAAATTTACCTAATCTTTCAATTATATAAACCTCAGATTGTTTAACGACTTTTATTGATTTGAATGCTATAACTAAAATAATAGCTAATAAAATTAATAAAAATACCATAATTAAATCCTCCTTATAAACTATATTTATTTTAACACTTAAAAATATTAAGTAATATAAAAAACTAAATTAAATTTTGGACTCTACTTTTTCAGAGTCAACAAGTTTTACAATAGCTTTAACACCATTAATTTTTAAAACTTCAACTTCTGAACCTTCTTTAATAATTTCATCATTTTCAGTTTCAGCAGACCAAACTTCACCATTCAATTTTATTTGACCAGAAGAGTGAATAGGATCTATATCTTTTATAACTAAAGCTTTTTTACCAATTATGGAAAATACATTAGTATTTGTTTTTTTAACATCAACAAACTTTTTTACTAAAGGCTTAGTTGCTAGTATAAAAATAGTTGAAGTTATTAGAAATACAGTAGTTTGAATGATTATATTTGTAGTAAAAAAACTAACTATCATTGCAAATAAGGCACCGATTCCAAACCAAAAAATTAAAAATCCTAAAGTGAAAATCTCACCTACAAAAAATAGTCCGGCAACGATTAGCCAAAATTGCCACATAAAAACCATCTCCAATCTTTTCCATACATTTATATTATACTATAAAAATTTAATTAATTCAACTGTAGACATTGTAATTTTACTAAAAAAATGATATATTAATACTATCATTTATAATAAAATATAAGGAGAGAAAAAATGAACCTAAGAAAAAATAAGGGAATAACAATGGTAGCTTTAGTAATAACAATAATAATCTTACTAATTCTAGCAGGAATATCAGTAACAGGAGTAATAAGAGGAATAGATGAAACAAACGAAAGCAGTGCAATATCACAATTAGAAATGGTTCAACATGCACTATTAGAAAGGAAAACAAAAGCAGACCTAACAAAAGAAACATTACCAGGAACAACTGCAGACTATACAGAACTTCAAAATCTAATAAATGAAATAAATATAAAAAGTTCAGCAAATATTACATTAAGAGGAAATAAAGAAGATTATAAAGAACTATCAACAGCAGATTTAAATGAACTAGGAATAGAAAAAGAAACAAATACCTTCATAGTAAATTATAAAACAGGAGAAGTAATAAACAAAACATTAAAAGTTACAAAAGCTGGAAGAGCTTTATATACATATGCAAAATAAATTAAGACTTGAGATAGGGAGTGTAAATTTGAATATTAAAGAAATTTTAGAAAACTCAAAATTAAATAAAGAGAATCTATATTATAATGAACCAATGGCAAAACATACATCATTTAAAATAGGTGGACCAGCAGATGTTTTTATAAAAGTAGACAATATAGAAGAATTAAAAGAAACATTAGATTTAAGTAAACAAAATCAAATACCACTAACAATTATTGGAAATGGAAGTAATCTACTTGTTACAGACAAAGGAATAAGAGGAATTACTGCAAAATTAAACTTAAAAGACATAGAAATAAAAAATGAAAATAATAAACAAATAATAAAAGTAGAGGCTGGTGTTCCAGTAGGATTGCTAGCACAAAAATTATTAAAAGAAGAAATTACAGGATTTGAAGAACTTTCTGGAATTCCGGGAACTATAGGTGGAGCAGTAATAATGAATGCTGGAGCACACGGAAAAGAATTAAAAGACATATTAAAAAAAGTTACTGCAATGGATTATAATGGAAATATACATGAATTTACAAATGAAGAATGTCTATTTTCGTATAGAAATAGTAGATTCCAAAAAGAAAAATATATAATTTTACAAGCAACCCTAGAATTAGAAAAAGGAAATTCTACAGAAATAAAAGAAAAAATGGATGAATATATGCAATTTAGAAAAGAAAAGCAACCAATAGAATATCCGAATGCAGGGAGTACATTTAAAAGAGGAGAGGATTTTGTAACAGCAAAATTAATTGATGAAGCAGGCTTGAAAGGCTACAAAATTGGAGGAGCACAAGTATCAGAAAAACATGCAGGATTTATAGTAAATGTAGATAATGCAACAGCAAAAGATGTAATAGAACTAACAGATTACATAAAAGAAAAAATAGAAGAAAAATTTGACAAAAAAATAAATTTAGAAATACAAATAATAGGAGAAAAATAAATTTTAAGTAGGTAATTTTGAAGGGAATGAATAAAATGAATGGATTTATGCAATGGTTTAAATCAAGCAATAAAATGAAGAGATGGATGTTTTTAATTTTAATTGGAATTATACTAATGTGCTATGGAATAGCAGAAACTTTAATATTAAAAGAAATGTCATTTGCAGAACTTGCAAAAATAATAGTAGTATTTGTAGCAGGATTTGTAGCAATAGTTCTAGGACTTGTATTTTTAAATAAAAGAACTCTAGAAGTATTAATAGAATCAACAGATGAAAGAATGAACGATACAAAAAATGTTAATGTAAAATCATTAATCTTCAATAAAAAAGTATATCATCAAGGACCAAATATTGTTGTAATAGGTGGAGGAACTGGATTAAATACAGTTCTTTCAGGATTAAAAAAATATACAGATAATTTAACAGCGATTGTAACAGTATCAGACTATGGAGAAGAAAAAACAGAATCAAGAAAAGAACTAAATAACTTACCAATAGATGATATAAAAGATAGTATGATAGCTTTATCTGCTCAAGATGGTGAAATAGAAAAATTATTAAATTATAAATTTTTAGGAGGAAGATTAAATAATTTAACATTTGCAGATATCTATTTTAAAGCAATGAGTGATGTAAATAAAGACTTTTCAGATTCAATAATAAAAAGCAATGAAGTATTAAATATTGTAGGAAAAGTAATACCTGTTACACTAGATGAAATGAATATAGTTGCAGAACTAGAAAATGGTTATGTAGTAACAGAAAAATCAAAAATACCTCAAATAACCTATGAAAAAGTTACAAAAATTAATAGAATATACTTAAACCCAACAAACTGTAGACCAGCACCAGGTGTTATAGAAGCAATAAAAGAAGCAGATTGTATAGTAATTGGACCAGGAAGCTTATACACAAATGTAATTCCAAACCTTTTAGTAAATGGTGTAGCAAAAGCAATAAAAGAAAGTACAGGATTAAAAGTTTATATTAGTAATATAATGACAGAACCAGGACAAACAGATGAATACAGCGTTTCAGACCATTTAAACGCAATAATAGAACACTGTGGAAAAGGAATAGTAGATTATTGTATATATGATACTGGAGAAATAGTACCAGAATTTATAAAAAAATATAATTTAGAAGGACAAGATCTAGTTATTCCAGACATAGATAAAGTAAAAGGAATTACATACTTACAAAGAGATTTATCAACAATATCAGATGGATGTATTAGACATGATCCGGATTTAGTAGCATCATCAATAATAGAATTAATATGTGATGATTTAAAATATCAAGATAAGCAAAATGACCCACAATTTTTAATGCTTAATAATAAATTAAGAGAAGATAAAAGAATAAACAAAATCAAAAAACATATGGAAAAAGAAGAAAAGAAAAATCAAAAACATCCAAAAGAAAAAGCTAAAAGAACAAGTAAATTTAGTAGTAAATATAGTGATAGAATTGCATCAATTAGAGAAGCAGATGAAATGATAAAATTAAAAGAAGAAAAAATAAAGAAAAAAGAAAGAGCTAAAAATAAAGCTAAAGGTAAAACCAAAGCAACAACAGGAACAAGCAAAAAAACAAACAAAACACCACAAGAAATAAGAGAAGAAATGCTTAAAACATTAAAAGATAGCAAATTAAAATAACGGAGGAAACGATGAAATTTACTAAAGAAGATTTAGAATTACAAAATGGACTAAAAAAAGAATGGTTAATAACAAATGGAATAGGAGGCTTTGCAAGTTCCACAATACTTGGAGCAAATACTAGAAAATATCATGGACTACTAATAGCCCCACTTGTTCCACCAGCAAGAAGATTTTTAATTTTATCAAAAGTAGATGAAAGTATAGAAATAGAAGGAAAAAAATATAATCTGTACACAAATGTAGGAGAAAATTATATTTCGCAAGGATTTAAATATCAAAAAAAATTCGAAAAAGAATATTTACCAATATTTAAATATGAGGTAGAAAATGTGGAAATAACCAAAACAATATGTATGGAATACGGAAAAAACACAGTTGGAATTCAATACAAAATAAAAAATAGTGGAAAACCAATAAAATTAAATTTAGCACCAATAGTTAATTTTAGAGATTTCCATTCAATGAGTATAGACCACATATTTAATGTAAAACAAGAAATAAAAAATAAAAAAGTAAAATTAATAATTGATGAAAATCCACAAACACCAGTATATATGAACATTTCTGAAGGTAGCTATATAAAACATGAAAACGATACGTTTACAAATATGTTTTACATAGAAGAAGAAAAAAGAGGTTTTTATCCTAAAGAAAATCATAGTGTACCAGGAGTATATCAAATCGAAATAAAACCAAATGAAGAAAAAGAAATTTCTTTAATTTGCTCATTAGAAGAAAATATTGAAGAAATAGATGTAAAAGAACTAATAAAAAAAGAAATAACAAGATTAGAAAAAGAAGTAGAAAAAGGAATTAAAGGAAAAGAAGATACAAAAATATTAAGAGAATTAATACTTTCATCAGAGCAATTTATAGTATATAGACCATCATTTAGACTACATACAATAATTGCAGGTTATCCATGGTTCTTAGATTGGGGAAGAGACTCATTAATATCTTTTGAAGGATTACTATTAGCAACTAACAGATTTGAAATAGCAAAAGAAGTTTTACTTACAATGGTAAGAGATATAAAATATGGATTAGTTCCAAATGGTTATTCTGGATTTGATAATAGACCATTATACAACAGTGTAGATGCCTCATTATTACTATTTGAACAAGTCAAAAAATATATTGAATATACCAAAGATTATGACTTTATAAAAGAAAATATATATGAAAAATTAGAAAAAATAATAGAAAATTATATAAATGGAATTGAAATTGATAACAACAATATTCACTTAGAAAAAGATTATCTAATATCATCAGGAACACCTACAACACAAAATACTTGGATGGATGCAAAATATGGAGAATTTGCAGCAACTCCTAGAAATGGAAAAGCAGTTGAGGTAAATAGCTTATGGTACAATGGATTAATGATAATGACAGAATTGTCAAAAAAATTTGGAAAAAGTGAAGAAGCAAAACAATATGAAAAATTAGCAAAAAAATGTAAAAAATCATTCCAAGAAAAATTCTATAATGCAAAAAGAAAATGTTTATATGATGTATTAGGAGATAACAAAATAAGACCAAATCAATTATTCAGCTTAAGCCTAACATATCCAATTATAGAACCAAATTCAGAAATTGCATATAACACAATGGAAACAGTCGAGAAAAAATTATTAAATTCATATGGATTAAAAACTTTAGCAAAAGGGGAACCTAATTATATAGAAATATATGAAGGTGATGGCTTTAAAAGAGACATGAGTTATCATCAAGGTATAACTTGGGTTTGGTTATTAGGTCTATATTATAATTCATTAAAAAATATGATAGAGGCAGAAAAAAGAAAAACATATAAAACAAAATTAGAAATAAAATTAAATGAATTTAAAGAAAAAACAATAAAAACATTTGAAAAAGAAATTGAGCAAAGAGGTTGTATAGGAAGCATTGCAGAAATATATGATTCCAAAAGACCACAAGAACCCAAAGGAGCAATAGCACAAGCTTGGAGTGTAGCAGAAGTTTTAAGAATAGTTATGTAAGAGAAAGAAGGGCAGAAAATGACAATTGATAATTTAGAAAAAGAACTAAAAATGGGAAAATTGAATTCAATATATCTATTATATGGAGAAGAATTATTTCTATTGGAAAACTGCCTAAAAAAAATAAAAGGCCTATTTGGCGAATGTGTAAAAGGTATCAATTATATTTTAATTGATGAACAAAATGTTTCAGAAATTATAGATGATATAGAAACACCAAGCTTTGGGTATGAGAAAAAATTAATCATTGCTAAAAATACAGGATTATTCAAAAAAGAAGGCAAAAAGAAATCAGGAGATTTATATAAATTAAAAGAAAAGCTAATCAATTATATTAATGAAAATTTAAAAGTTATTGATGAAGCTGTTGTACTAGTATTCACTGAAGAAGAAGCGGATGAAAAATCAGATTTGCTTAAAACAATTGATAAATGTGGAGTAACTTGCAAATTTGATTTTCAAAAACCAGCTCAAATAGAAAAAAGAATAAAGGAAATTTGCAATGCCTATAAGGTAAAAATAGATGCACAAACTTTAAGATATTTTATAGAATGTTGTGGAACAAATATGCAAGACTTAATTAATGAAATAAGAAAATTGATTGAGTATGCAGGAGAAAATGGCACAATAAAACAAGAAGATATAGATAAATTATCAATAAAGAAAATAGAAAGTGTAATATTTGATTTGACAGACAATTTAGGAAAAAAAGATATTGCATCAGCATTAGAAGTATTGCATAATCTTATCTATGAAAAAGAACCATTAGCAAAAATTTTAGTGACTTTATATAATCATTTTAAAAAATTATATATAACAAAAATGGCTTTAAGAGAGAATAAAGAACTTACAACTAGTTTGAATTTGAAACCAAATCAAATGTTTTTGACAACAAAGTATAAGGTACAGTCAAAGTATTTTAAGGAAAATGAGTTACGTTCTATTTTGCAGGATTTGTGTGATTTGGATTATAATTTTAAGAGTGGAAAAATAGATTTGCAGGTTGGGATGGAGACTGTTTTATGTAGATATTGTTCATAAGGTTTAGAAGAAAAAAGGCTCTCTACAACTCAAAGATAAAGGTTTTTAATAATTGTTTTTTCGGCTTTCTACATAATTTGAGAAATTCTAAATTGATTTTTTGGGACCATTTCACTTAGTCCTCACTGGCGTTCGACATGAACATTCCCCTAAAAATCAATTAAGAATTTCTAGAATTATTTCGGGCGCATTCAAAAACGATTATTAAAAACCTTTATCTTTGAGTGATAGAGAGAATTTTTTTCAAAAAATTATGAATAAAAGAATAAAAAATCGCCAAAATATAATTAAAGATTATATTGTAGGTGATTTTTTTATGGAAAAGAGAAAATTAATTAAATTTATTATTATAGAATTTTTGTTGGTTTCTTTGTTGGGGCTAACCTTAATTTTTAGCAAATATGAAAATGGTATGGAAAGTGTAGAAACACTTTCTAAGTATGGTTCAAGAGGTTCTGAAGTAACTCGAATTCAAACTAAGTTAAAAAGATGGGGGTATTATTCTGGAAGTGTTGATGGAATATATGGAACTCAAACAGTAAATGCTGTTAAGTATTTTCAAAGAAAAAATGGATTGACTGTTGATGGAATTGCTGGTCCAGCAACTTTAAAGGCAATGGGAATAACTTCTAGTTCATCATCTTCTTCAAGTAGTTCATCATCTAATTATAGTAGTAATTTGAATTTGCTAGCGAGAGTAATATATGGAGAGGCAAGAGGAGAGCCTTATACTGGACAAGTTGCAGTTGGAGCGGTTGTAATGAACAGAATAAAGAGTAGCTCATTTCCAAATACATTATCAGGAGTTGTATATCAATCTGGTGCATTTGATGCTGTAAAGGATGGTCAAGTGAATTTGACACCAAATGATACTGCTCGAAAAGCTGCCCAAGATGCTATGAATGGATGGGATCCAAGTTATGGAGCTATTTATTATTTTAACCCATCAACTGCGACGAATAAATGGATTTGGTCTAGACCAGTGACTGTTACTATTGGAAAACATAGATTTTGCAAATGAAATTAAAATGTACCAACCATTAAGCCAAAAGCTTAATGGTTGGTACTATTTTTTTATAGAAAATTAAGTTAAAAACTTAATTAATATTTTTTTCTTATTATATATCATAATAAAAGTAAAAATGCAATAGTCTTAAAAATAAATTCAGTAAACATGAAAAATGGAAAAGTTTGAAAAATAGCTATTTCTAAAACTTTATAATTTTATTAAGTTTTTAACTTAATGAAGAGGAGAAAGATACGATGGAAAAAACAAGAAAA
>ERZ773116.397-NODE-397-length-49382-cov-5.895331_pt1 | contig 49382 bp, 38 predicted proteins | sample MGYA00580563_ERZ773116 | MGnify/ENA primary metagenome ERZ773116 (study PRJEB29015, sample SAMEA2737864) | human gut metagenome | biome: human gut; feature: human-associated habitat; material: faeces | place: China | collected 2012 ... | reverse complement strand
GGGTCCCGCCTCTTTTCCCTGGCACGCGAATTCGGCATCCCGGCCATGTTCGGCCTGGCCGGTGCCACGGAAAAGCTGACACCGGGAGAAAAAGTGACGGTCTGCACGGAGATGGGCTGTGTTTTCACCGGCCAGCTGGACGAGCTCCTGGCCCAGGCCCGTCCGCCCCGTGACTACCTGCCCGGCAGCCCCGTCTACCGGGTGCTGCAGCATGCGGCGGAGCATATCCTGCCGCTGACCATCGACGTGGACAGCGTGGACTTCAAGGCAGCCAACTGCCAGACGTATCACGATATCGCCCGTTACTGTCACGAAAAGGCCGTCAGCGCCATGTTCACCCTGGGGTCCGACAAGCAGTATGCGGCCCAGCGCATCAAACAGCTGCGGGACAAGGTCCTCAAGCAGTTCTGGGTCGTGAACCTCAATGACGGTTTCGGCAAGGTCCAGCCAGGGCCGGTCATTGATGTGGAGGATATCACCTCCATCCCCATGCAGGCTATCTGGCGCGGCATGAACGCCTATCCCTGGCAGGGGCCCCCGCCGGTGGACGGCAAGGGCTTCCTTTCCGTGCTGTTCGAGGCTACGGCCAATCCCAATCTGGATCCGGCGGCACAGACGGCCTATTTCACGGAAAAGAACTATTTCATGGTGTCGCGCGATTATTGCAGCCTGCATTCGCGCTTCGGCTTCCATTTCGTGTCCGTGGAATCCCGGCTGGGGGACCGTACGCCGGAAAATTATGTGGCCTTCCAGCTGCGCGGCGGGGCCGCCAACATCGAGCGCCGTATCCTGCGGGTGCGCTTTGTGGCCGATCTGCTGTGGGAATTCGGTCTGACGCCGGTGGTCCGCAACGATGCCGTGACCGCCCGCCTTGAGGGCATGGATATGGAAGAAGGCCAGTGTCTGCTGGCTGTGGCGGGATATCTGACCATCCACACCCGCCAGCTGGACATGATCATGCAGGACAACGCCAAGGTGGCAGCGACCCGCAAGACCATGCTGAATCATTGCCGTATCCTGCTGACTGGCGGAGACCTTTCCCAGATTTCAGCCAAGGAGGAGTAGATGCCTTCCACACGGGAATACAGACGCATCTTCCGCCGTCTGTTCGTCACGCATCTGGGGCTTGCCCTTTTGCCGCTGGTGGCATTGGGGATCTTCAGCATAGACCGCATCAATTCCATCTATGATGAAAAGATCTCTGCCGGTATCGAAGCCGTGTGCAGCAGTAAGCACCGGGCCCTGGATACCTTTCTGCATGAGCGTGTTTCCCAGATAAAAACACTGGCCTTCACGCATGGCCTTGCCGAATTGCGGGATCCCGACCGTCTGAGCCGCATCTTCACGGTCATGCAGCAGAGCGGACGCTCCTTTGTGGATCTTGGCATCATCGGCATGGACGGCCGTCACATCTCCTATGTGGGGCCGTTCGACCTGCGCGATGCCAATTACGTCAGTGCGCCCTGGTTCACGGAGGTATTGCGCAAGGGCGTGTTCGTCAGCGACGTGTTCATGGGCTTCCGCAATGTGCCGCACTTCATCATCGCCGTCCTGCGTCATGAAGGGGGCGAGAGCTTCATCATGCGCGCCACCATCGACATGGAGGCCATCAACAGCCTGCTGCAGCGCGTCTATTCCGGCGAGCGCAGCGATGCGTTCCTGATAAATGAACAGGGCGTGCTGCAGACGGATTCCCGTGACTACGGCCGCATCATGGAGCAGTTCAATGTCACGCTGCCCAATGTGCTGCGTCAGGGTATCGCCCTGGTGCCCCTGCCGTCCCAGCCGGGGGACAGCGGCAGCAAGGAGCCCCTGGCGGCCATGATGCACCTGGATTCCATGCCGTGGCTGCTGGTGGTGGTGGACGATGTGCGTGAAAGCCTCGCCCCGTTGCACCGTCTGCGCATCTACATCCTGCTTTTCGTGGGCTTGGGCGCCGTACTGGTCACGGTGGGGGCCTTTCTGGGAACGCGGTACATCGTTTCCTGTCTGGCCGCTGCCGACCGCAAGCAGGCCCATATCGACGCCCGCATGCTGCAGTCCAGCAAAATGGCGGCCCTCGGCAAAATGGCCGCGGGCGTGGCCCATGAGGTCAACAACCCCCTCATGCTGATCCAGGAAAACGCCGGCTGGATCCGGGACCTGCTGCAGGATGAGAACCCCGGGAACATGGTCAATTATGACGAGATCATGGAGAGCACGGACAAGATCGAAAAGCATGTGCAGCGGGCCAAGGGGATCACGCAGCGCATGCTGGGCTTTGGCCGGCGCATGAACCCCGGCCGTTCGGAGATCATGGTCAACGTGCTGGTGGATCAGGCGACGGAATTCCTCAAGACCGAGGCCCGCGGCCGCAACATCACCATCACGAAGGATTTTTCTGCCGATGTACCTGTCATCCTTTCCGATTCGGCCCAGCTGGAGCAGGTGTTCATCAACATCATCGACAATGCCATCGATGCCATCGGCAAGAATGGCTCCATCACCGTGCGTACCGAACCCTGGGAAAATGGCGCACGCATCTACTTCAAGGATACGGGGCCGGGCATGGACGAAGAGACCATGCAGCGCATCTTCGATCCTTTCTTCACCACAAAGGCAGTGGGCGAGGGTACAGGGCTTGGCCTGGCCATCTGCTTTACGATTCTGGAAAAACTTGGTGGCCGTATCGAGGTCAGCAGCGTTGTGGGGCAGGGGACGACGTTCTGCATCAGCCTGCCCGCGGAACCGCCGAGCCAACCCCTTGAAACCAGTGAAGACGCTTAGGAGAATGCCATGCACGCACTCTTTGTTGATGATGAAGTGGAATTCCTGCAGCTGATGGAAAAACGTCTTTCCCGTCGCGGCATGACCATCGTGACGGCTCCTGACGGGCAGAGCGCACTGGATATCGTCACGGAGGCCATGAAGCAGCCCGAGACCATGTTTCAGGTGGTGGTCATGGATGTGCGCATGCCCGGTATGGACGGACTGGAAACGCTGCGGCATATGAAAAAGCTCGCCCCCCAGCTGCCGGTCCTGCTGCTGACGGGCCATGCCTCCCTCGGCGTGGCCGTGCAGGGTATGGATCTGGGCGCTTACGACTACATGCTGAAGCCCGTGGCCATCAACGAGCTGATCATCAAGATGGAGGAGGCGGTTCGCGCCGCTGCGTGATATGTCCATATTCACACGACTGCGACACTTGCTGGGCGGGCAGAAAGAGCTGAGCCCCGAGGATCTGGCACACGAGGAAGAGCTGAAAAAGCAGCTCCGCGAGCGTTGCGCCCGTTTCCGTCGCCTGCTGTCCTCCAACAAGAACGCGCTCGAGATCATGAGCGAAGTGGAAGAAGCCCTGGCCGGTTCGCATCCCTTCGGCATGAGTTATGTTCGCGGTGCCGGTACGCGGGCGGCGACGGCCGTATACCAGATGGTGCGCGAGCTGAATGCGCTTTCCGACAACCAGTACGAAGATCTGCAGGCCGCCTTCAATGACATCAGCGGCCGCATCACCGGCGTGCTGGAACGGAAGAGCCTGGTCACGGACGGCCCCCTGCTGCTGCCCCTGCCGGACATCCGCCTGGGGGACATGCCGCAGGTCGGCGGCAAGATGGCCAATCTTGGCGAAGTGTCCGCCAATGTGGGGCTGGCCGTGCCGGACGGCTTTGCCGTGACGGTCAATGCCTATCATGCCTTCATGGAATACAACGGCTTGCGCGACGAGATATCCCGCCGCATCCAGAGCGCGGACATGGAGAGCATGGATGACCTGTTCAGTCTGTCGGCCGCATTGCAGCAGTGCATCCTTAACGCGCCCTTGCCGCCACAGCTGGAACAGGCCATTGAAGCGGCCGTGGCGGGCATGGTGGAACGCTGCGGCAGCGAGCTGCGCCTTGCCCTGCGCAGCAGCGCCGTGGGCGAGGATGCCCTGGGCGTGACCTTCGCCGGGCAGTACCGGTCTGAACTCAATGTCCTGCCTGAAGAAGCCTGCGAGGTCTGGAAGGAGATCGTGGCCAGCAAATATGCCGTCACGGCCATGAGCTACCGTTTCCAGCGCGGCATCCCGGATGAGGCGGCCCCCATGAGTGTGGGCGTGCTCAGCATGGTGCAGGCACTGGCCGGCGGCGTGGCCTACAGCCGTGATCCCGTGGCCAGCCGACAGGGACGGGGCCAGGTGACGCTCAATGCCGTCCCCGGGCTGCCCCAGGCCGTGGTGGACGGGGCCGTCACACCCGACGTGTTCGCCTTCAGCCGTCAGAATCCGCCGGAATTGCTCGAAAAGCACATCGCGCACAAGGCCTTTCGCCTGGATTGTGCTCCTGAGGCGCTACAGGGCGTCGTCCGTTCCGATCTGGAAGGCGAGGCAGCTGTCCGTCCCAGTCTGACGGATGCCCAGGCCCGCGAGCTGGCGCAGGTGGCTCTGGCGCTGGAAGAATTCTACAACGAGCCGCAGGACGTGGAATGGGCGCTGGAGCCCTATGAAGGCAACACGCGCATCGTGGTCCTGCAAAGCCGTCCGCTGTTCGAAAGCGTGTCCGACCAGGCGGCGGAGCCCCCGGCGGCAGTGACAGGGGACGATCTTCCGGGAGATCTGCCCGTCCTGGCCCAGGGGGGGATGGCCGTCAGTTCCGGGGTCGCCGTGGGGCCCGTTTTCGTGGCCCGCAAGGATGCGGACATGCTTTCTTTCCCGCGGGGCGGCATCCTGGTCATCGAGCGGGCCCAGCCCCGCTGGGCCACGCTGCTTTCCCGGGCTGCGGGCCTGATCAGCGAAACGGGCGGCATGGCCGGCCATCTGGCCTCTGTGGCGCGGGAATACAAGCTCCCGGCCTTGTTCAGCCTGAAGGATGCCGGCCGATTGCTGGAAAACGCCGGTGAGGTCACGCTGCTGGCCGACCGGGGCACGGTGCTGGCTGGCAGCCATCCCGAACTGATTCCGGCGGGGACGACGCCTCCCAACCTCATGGCCGGGAGCCCTGTCTATCAGCGCCTCAAGGAACTGGCGGCCCTGATGACGCCCCTGCACCTGCTGGATCCTGATTCGCCGGATTTTTCACCGGCCAACTGCACCAGCCTGCACGACATCACGCGTTTCTGCCATGAAAAGGCCGTGGGCCTCATGTTCGACAGCGAGGCGGCCCTCAGCCGTAACATGGGCAAACAGCTCAAGGTGGGTGTCAAGCTGCAGTACTGGGTCATCGACATGGATGACGGCTTCAAGCGCAGCATCAGCGGGCCGCTGGTGGAGCTGGGGGATATTGCCTGCAAGCCCATGCTCGCCTTGTGGAACGGCATGGTGGCCGTGCCTTGGGCCGGGCCGCCGGCGACCAGCGCCTCGGGCTTTATGAGCGTCGTGTTCGAGAGCACCATGAACCGCGAGCTGGAAAGTACGGCGCCCACGGCCATGGCTGACAAGAACTTCTTCATCATCGCCTCGCGCTATATGATCCTGCAGGCCCGGTACGGCTATCATTTCTGCACGGTGGAATGCCTTGCGGGCGAGAATGAACACGAGAACTTCGTCAGCTTCCAGTTCAAGGGCGGGGCAGCGGATGTCAGCCGCCGCATCCTGCGCGCCAGGATGCTGGCCGATTTGCTGGAGACCCACGGTTTCCGCGTGGACATCAAGAACGACTCGATGTTTGCCGTGGCGGAGGCGTACAGCGCCGAAGAGACCCTGCGCCGGACGCGCCTGATCGGCTACCTGCTCATCCATAGCCGCCAGGTGGACATGATCATGAAGGATACCGTGCGTGCGGCGGCCCTCAAGGAAAAGCTGGCCGGCGACATGGCAGCGCTGATGGCAAAGCCCTTGCAGTTCAGCTGATCCGCGAGTGCGGTTGACACGCATACGACGTTATATTAGAAGACGGCATGCCTTTTCCGCTCTGGAAAAGACAGCCCGGGCAGTTAGCTCAGCTGGTTGAGCACCGCCCTTACAAGGCGGGGGCCACAGGTTCAAGTCCTGTACTGCCCACCAAGGAAATCAAGGGGATACGTGTAAAAATATCCCCTAAGCATGAAAGCGATTCAGCCCTGTGTGCTAAATCGTGTGCTAAATCGCTTTTTTATTGCCGGCCGGGAAGGGGATGACCCTCCCGGCCTTTCTTGTTGCATCGAAGCGGTCAAAGGTCCTAGCAAGATCACGGTCGCATGTGCTCTTGAATAAGTTTGCGGCGCTACTGGCAGCAATTTGCGCGCGTATCGGCAGTGGAACAGCAAAAGGCGGGGCGGTTTTTTCCCGCCTTTTTTGTTAGTCCGGTTGTCGTTTGGGGGATGGCGGGACCGGCATGCGCAGGCACTGGCCCCGGTCCGTTTTCAGGAAGCGGATATACTTGGGCTGCCGTGCCCGGTCAGTGCTGCCCACCTTGCGGCCAGGAGACAAATGTCACTTTCTGTGGAGGCGGGAATCCGTTTTTCCTCTGTCGGTATCTGCAAGGGCCTGCGGTCTGACACGGTACCTGCTGGGGGCCATTCGCGATTTTTCCCTTATGGTTGCAGGCAGCAAGGCCAGCAGGCTTCGTTCCTGACGATAACATTTTATCTTCAGCAAGTCATAGTATTCGCCCCTCTGGGATACAGCACCTGGACATGGCTTGCCCGGGGAGGGGGGAGGGTCCAGCCTGGTGGCATGGGCTGAACGGCAGTGATTTTTTATTGTAGGAAAATTTTGCTTTTTTTCTATTTTCGTACTATCAAACCAAACACAGGCGGGCATGCCGTGTCCATACGAGGCGAGATGGAGCGGGTAGGGCAGGCTATCCGTCTTTTTTTCAGCTGGATAGCTGCGAGGGAAATGGCCGGGGCGTCTGCGCTGCCTGCTGCCGTGGCCGCGCGAGGCAGTTCTGTTGCAAGTCCCGGCCGGAAGAGGTCAGCAGACCTTTGTGTCACAGGAGTTTCCTTCACGGATGGCCGCCAGAGCCTGTTCAGATCGCTAACATGCTATCCCATCCATTTTTTTGTTTTTCAGATACTTCCCTGAAAAGGTGAAGCGTCATGCCGCCACGGCGACAGAATGGAGTTTTTATGGAAAGAAAGTTCCCCTATTTGTGCAAACCCATCACCATCGGGCGTGTCACGTTCCGCAACCGCATGTTTTCCGCTCCCATGGGTGGTACGGACATCACCAACGACGGCTGCATCGGCCCCAAGTCCACCGCCTTTTATGAGCTGCGGGCCAAGGGCGGCGCCGGTGCCGTCACCATCAGCGAATGCATGGTGCATCCGAAGACCGACGGCAGCCATGCCTATCATCTGGATACGGCCATTTTGAATTCTCTGGCCTCCTTCACCTACACGGCGGACGCCATTCGTCGGCATGGCGCCATCCCCAGTGTGGAGCTTTCGCATTCCGGCATGTATTCCGGTACCTACATGACGGACAAGAGCCGCCAGCACGGCCTTGCCCAGTGGGGACCTTCGGCCTGTGTGCGTCCCGACGGTGTGGAAGTGGGCGAACTGACCCATGAGATGATCGACGAGATCGTGGCCGCTTATGGGCAGGTTGCCGGTCTGGCCAAACGTGCGGGCTTTGAGATGATCATGGTTCACGGCGGTCACGGCTGGCTCATCAACCAGTTTTTGTCGCCCTGGTTCAATCACCGCATGGACGAATACGGAGGCAGCATCGAGAACCGTTGCCGCTTTGCCCGCCGGGTGCTCCAGGCCGTGCGCGAGGCCGTGGGCCCTGGTTTCCCCATCGAATTCCGCATGAGCGGTTCCGAGCTGTTCGAGGGCGGATATACGCTGGAGGACGGTATCGCCATCGCCCGGGAGCTGGAAGATGGCATCGACCTTTTGCATGTTTCCGCCGGTACCTACCAGCGCGGCTTTGGCGACACGCATCCTTCCATGTTCAAGGAACACGGCTGTAACGTCTATCTGGCGGCGGAGATCAAAAAGCATGTCTCCATCCCCGTGGCCACCATCGGCGGCCTGAACGATCCTGCCCAGATGGAGGAGATCATCAAGTCCGGAAAGGCCGACGTGGTCTATATGGCGCGTGCGCTGCTGGCCGATCCTTTCCTGCCGGAAAAGGTCATGGCCAACCGGGACGAGGAGATCGTCCGCTGTCTGCGCTGCTTTACCTGCATGGCTGAACGCGCGGCCACGGCCACGCGTCGCTGTACGGTCAATCCGCTCATCGGGCGCGAAATGGAAGGCGACCGCGTGCTGCCCGCACCGGAAAAGAAAAAAGTTCTGGTGGCGGGCGGCGGCCCCGGCGGTCTGTATGCGGCCTGGACAGCGGCCCGGCGTGGCCATCAGGTGATTTTGTGCGAAAAAGAAGACAGCCTTGGCGGCATCCTGCGCAGTGAGCAGGCGCTTCCCTTCAAGTACGAGATGTATCAGCTGGCCGGTACCTACACCCACCTTGCCCGCAAGGCTGGCGTGGAGATCCGCCTCAATACGGAAGTGACCGCGGAATATGTGGAGCGGGAGGCGCCCGATGCCCTGATCATCGCCGTGGGTTCCCGTCCGCTGCTGCCGCCCATCCCCGGCCTGAAGGGCGACAATGTGGTCGTGGTCAACAATTACTACAAGGAAAAGGACAAGGTCGGGGAAGATGTGGTCGTTTTCGGTGGCGGCCTTGCCGGGTGTGAGTGCGCCATCCATCTGGGCCAGGAAGGCAGGACCGTCCACATCGTGGAGATGCGGGATGCCCTTGCACCTGATGCCAATGTGCGCCACCGTCCTCTGCTGCTGAAGGAAGTGGAGAAGTACGCCACCGTCCACACCGGCTGCCGGGGGCTGGAAGTCCGCCCTGACGGCATCTGGTGTGAAGACAAGGAAGGGCATCAGTTCCTCGTGCCCGGCAAAAGCGTCATCGCGGCCCTTGGGCAGCGCTCGTGTACGGATATCGTGGAAGAATTGCAGGATGGCGCGCCCTTTGTGCGCATCATCGGTGATGCCGCCCGCGTTTCCACCATCACCAATGCCGTCTACTGGGGCTACCACGCCGCTCTGGATATCTGATCCTGATACCGTCTGCAGCGGGGGCGCTCGTGCGCTCCCGCCAGTTTCCAAAAGGACTGTCGGCAGGGGGATTACCGGGAGAGGACTTGGGACTTTAGGGCACCGGAGCGTGCAAGAACGAAACTGTCCTTGTGAATAAAGTCAGGATGCTAGACACACCGTTGTGGTCTTCCTGCGCCTACCGGACAGGCTGATCCCCACGATTCGATATCTTTTTACTGTGCAGCTCCCAGCGAGGCCGCGGATAGTCCCCTTTGATACAGGCAAGGAATTGTTTGTAGGGGAATTGCTCGTCATCGTACAGGCCAAGTTCACCAAAAAAGCATTGTCCATCCGGGCTCATGACAGCTGATTTTATGGTTCGCTCCGAAGGCAGAGATAGCCCGAAATGTTCCAGATAGCGCGCGAGCGGCATGGGACGGGGAATGCTGTCATGGGGCAGGAGGAGGTCTTCATTCCAGATCCAGATTTCAGCATCCATCTCATAGAGGATGGTTTTGCCGTCATCGCTGATATCCAGCCCCATCAGCGCCGGGCCATCGTCGATGGGGATATCGTTTCCCTTGGCATCCAGCCGGACCAGAACGGTCAGGGTCTTGGAATCAAGGAGGAACGGGTGGGCAGGCTTCTTGGGCACTTGCTTCAGATAGAGTGCACACAGGGTGAAGCGGGCATCAAAGCTGGGGATGGAACAAAAGAAATCGTCAAGTATCCAGTCCGCATGCAGGGGGCTGTCTGGAGCCGCTTTTTTCAGTTCGCTGTCCGAAAGAATGCGGCTGCGCCGGAAGCCCGGCCATCTTCCCCAGCGAAAGAGAGGATTTTGCGGATCACCCGCCTGCAGGATGCGTTTCTCCCCCTTGGCCAAATCTACAGAGGCGTGGGGCAGCACACCGCCAAATGCAAGTGGACGTAGTTTGCCTGTTTGCAGATCGACGACCTGAACGCTGTTATTTTGCTGCTTTTGCAGCAGCTTTTTGCCGTCGCGACTCAGGAGTCTGTAGTACGGGCTGGCGTCAGGCCGGGCGATTTTGTCCAGTACGCGGAATTGATGCCTGTTCCTGACGGAGAACCAGCGGTTGTAATACGGCGTCAATTCCAGATTTTCAGCAGCTTTGCCTTTCGCAGCTGCGGGGGAAGAGGGGGGATTTCTTTTGCCATACCCCAGGGCGGTCTTGCCGTCCGCCGACAGACCGTACCATTCGACATCTGCGATGCCGTGTTTGGACATATACTGCAGCGGTTCGCCGTAGCGCCAGATGAACCCGGGGCGTGCCCAGGTCTGGCCGTACGGAGCAGGGTGGATGGCATCATTGATGGATACGAACCCCAGCATGGAGCGCCCGTCATCGCTGAGGAAATCCCCCATACCGAAATGTCCTTTCGGAGGGGCAAGGCGGACCAGACCAAAGTCCCGGCTCCAGACAAAGGGGGCGCCATCAAGAAAGCCGGTCATAGCCCGGCAGTCCGGTGCGATGGCCTTGATCCGTCCATTGCTGCCAAGGAGCGGAACCATATCCATGATGAAGCCTTCCGAAGGGGCGGAGGGAACGGCATATATCATATCGGGACAGGAAAAAAACAGAGGCGATATGAACAGCAAAAGGATGCAAAAATAATATTGATGGCAATGAAGGAGCCGCTTCATACTGAAACCTCCCGTTGATCAGTATAGTGCTCAGGAAGGCAGCAGGCTGTCAAGATTACGGGTAAATGTCCTCCCCGTGTCCTGCGTGTGGCTTATATTCTGCACAAGGGCAGAAAATGGAAAACAGCATCCTTATATTCTGTAGAAATATTAATAATTGTAATTATTATATATTGAATTATATAGTTGATAAGTATAGAGTATAAAAGGAGGTTTATATGAAAAATATCGAACGTACTAAAGATAAGAATATAGATAAAATACTTTTTACAAGAAATTTTTATCTAATCTGTATTGCAAATCTATGTACATGTATGGCAATATATTCAGTCATGCCCGTACTTCCTCTGTATCTGATCGATGTCCTGCATTGCAAGGAATCGGTGATGGGGATAGGGCTTGCAGCATTCCCCCTGATTGCCCTTGCAGTACGTCCTTTCTCTGGAATGATGTCAGATATGATGGATTGCAAGCGGCTCCTGCTGATTGCCACCACCTGCTGCGCCATTTTTTTCCCTCTGACATACATGGCAGCGACAATATCGATTTTTATCTGCATACGGTTGTTGCACGGTGTAAGCTTTTCCATCATGACGACCTCACAGGCAACGATGGCAGTCGGTTTTATTCCTGAGAAAAAACTGGGGATGGGGATCGGGGTATTCAGCAGCATGCTGTCGCTGGGGATGATCCTTGGTCCCATGCTGGGCTTGTATGTAACAAGCAGATTTTCTTATGCTGCTGCTTTTGGCTTGCCCTTTATCTTTGCCATGTTGGGTACCTGCTTGCAGCTCTTCATAACATCACCGCAAAAAATACAGGCGGCAAAATCCAGAAAGCCTACCTGGGACATGCTTTTCATGCCGCAAGGCCTCTACGCCCTGTCCTCATTGTTCATTGCAGCATTCATGCTTGGGATGATCTCAAATTATACCTCAGTACTGGCCAGAGACACCGGTCTGGACTCCTATGCCAGTGCGTTCTTTTTGCTGATGGGGATAGGGCTCCTGGTGAGCCGTCTGTTTTCCGGCTATATTGTGGATAAAGGGTATCTCGTCCTTCTTGTCTGCATGGCGGATCTGGTGGCACTGGGCGCTGCGCTGCTTCTTGCCCGGACGACATCGCCGGTACTTTTTCTGGGATGCGGTGGGCTGCTGGGCATGTCGCTGGGGGCGCTCCTGCCCAGCTATCAGACAGTGCTTGTACATCTGGCGGACAAAACAAAGCGGGGGGTTGCCAATGCCATGTACTTTATCGGGATGGATAGTGGCATATGCCTTTCCCTCCTGATGGGAGGTGTTATCTCACAGTCATTGGGAATGGATGTCGCCTATATGGTTGCAGCCTGGGGACAGCTTGTTTCACTGGGGATATTCCTCAGATTTGTTGCACCCCAATATCGCGCTGTTCTCGGTTCTGAATAATGCGGCGTGCTGGCACGACATCCCCTGTTGTCCTGCGACCAGAAGAAAAAGGAGAACGTTTTTTGTCGGTACTGTCTGGGGGCTGACATCCTTTCCCTGCATGGAAGACAGATGTTGGACAAGGATATGCCGCAGCGTGGAAAGATCAGGTACGCCAGGTAACGAAGCATGCAGCAAGGCAAAAAGCCGGCAGGCAAGAAGCTTGGCTTCCTGACGGAAACAGGTTCCCAGGCTCAGGCGTATCTCGGCATTCCCCAGACTTTTTTTGGCAGCAGCAGGCAGAGCGCAACGAAAATAGAAGATGCGTCCCACACAAAGAAGATGCTGGCCGGAACGGCGGGTTGCTGGGTGGGAGTGGAAAGCGCTGTGCGGGTGAGTGGAAGAAGCGGCAGCGGATGGCATTTGAGGCACCTTTTGTATCACCTGTTTGACCCAAATTCGTAAAGGCAGGAAAAACAGGGGACGGGCTGGGCTTGCTGCACTGCTCGAAACAACAAAAAAGAAAGGGTTGCGGCTACTTGCCACAACCCTTGATGTCTTGCTGGTGCCGAGGGCGGGAATACTAAAAATTCCAATGCAAGCCGTTAATGAAAAATAAAATTTTCCAAAAAAACACTTTTTTAGTGTTATAGTATTGCAGGAAATAGTGCAAGATAAAGTTTATTTTTTTACAGAAATTTTGTAGAGTATATTTGTCTGTACAGAATTTCAGTGAAATTTTGATCAGGCATATATTTTCTTATTTCAATTCTAGAGTATGGAAACGAACGATTTTTGTTAGATGCCTCTACAAATGCCGATGGCGAGTACCAGCGTGCTATGTTTGAAGCGTACTAGTCATGAAGACTTTTTGTGCCAAGGGATATCCGAAGTTTTTGGGTTGAATCGTGGGAATATCAGCAGTCGTCAGATCGCTACCGAGTTGATTACGCGAATCTTTGTCTGACTGAAGGAGTAAATTAAATTCAAATCCTGTTCATTTCATACGAGATTAACTTCTCCTGGTTGACTGCATAACAAAAGACTATAACTATAATTTTGTACACACTAGGATTATCAATAGGGATATAGTAAGCCTCGTTGGTGTTCCTCTGGATTATGTTTTGAAGTAAATCATGGAAATTGCAAAAATACACTAAAATAAGTTATGGGTATGGAAAATATATTGTAGATAACCTGGAGAAATCATCAACTTGTAGTGCGGAGGGATAAAGTAGCGCTATCAAAATTGATGAAGAACATCTTGTCAAAATGTATTTGTCTGTACGTTTCAGAAGAAAAACTCTAGTAGTATCTAAAATTTTTACAATGCTGGGTAAACCGCAATCATTCATGTGAGAAGAAAATGAAAATCCTTAATAATTTAAACGACGCACATAGCCACATAAATGAACTCTGTGACTGCCTGAAAACATTCAAAAAAGCATACATTTCAGTTGCTTTTTTAAAAATGTCAGGTTTAAGCCTTATTATAGACACATTAAAAATATTTCTCTCTAATAATGGTGAACTCAACATTATTGCAGGACAAAACTTCGGACTTACTGATCCTGAAGCTCTAACTAGCCTACTTAATTTATTAAAAAAATATCAAAGATCAAAGTTATATCTTTACAAAGCTGAATTAGCCGACAGTATTTTTCACCCAAAGATGTATTTATTTGAAACAGATAAAAAATGTAAAATTATTTTAGGTTCTGCAAATATGACCAAAGGAGGAATAAGCTCAAATAACGAGATATCGATTAGCTTTGAATGTAAACTTAATTCTGATATTTGGAAACAATCAATATCAACATTTAATGCTTACATATCAAACTCTATACCAATAACTCGTCAGGTAATTGAACAATATAAAATCTATTATGATAAGCAGCTAGTTTATAATAAAAAAATAAATTCTATTCCTCAGCGATATGATGTTGACTATGCCACATTAGAGAAATGCCTTACCGAAGAAATACAAAAAAAATTAAAAGATGCTCTTTCGATACGAGAAAAGTCATATTGCGAGGCCGTAAAAATATTGAATAAAATTGCAGACGAACCTTCTTTGACTGAAAAAGATTTCATTCCGTTGCTCGAAGATCTATTAAAGCTTTGGTATTCAAGAGGATTACAGAGAAGAAAAACATCAATTTATAAATCTTATAAGGGATTTATTGAGCTAGTTCGTTTTATCCGGTGCAATAAATCAAAATGTGCGGATGATGTTTTCTCGGAAGCAAAGAAACGCGCAAAAAAAATTCGAGGTGTTGGGGTGAATTACATCACAGAAATTATGATTTCATATAATTCAAAAGATTTTGCTATATTAAATAGCATACCTTTTGCTGTACTCACACAAAAAGTAGGCGTAACTTTCGGACATAAAATCCATAGTTCTTTCAACGGAAAAGAATATGCCGACTATTGTAATTTGATAAAAAAAATCTCAGAGGAATTGTATTTATCAAATATGCATGAAGCAGACATGTTTTTCTATGAAGTAAATGATGTAATATAAAAAAGTAATAATTAATTTACTTATACTCGTTTTCTTCAAATGGCTAGAGTAAGGTAACGTAGACCCATGAAATTATAAAGATAACGTCAGTAAAAAGGCCTGAATTCAGGAAACTCTTCAACTAGGTAAAAGTTCATTCCATTAGCAGGACCTCTCGAGAGGAGCAAGAGAGAAGCATTGCTGAAATTGGATTCGTAAAACAATGACATTGGGGAGGAACAGCACGCTTTTTGATTTAAGGAAAACGTGGTATGCCCGAAGCATTGAGCGTGTAGGATTTGTGGTATCCCCTGATTTTTTAGGATGATTCACGGAACTTCCTTATCTAGGTGATGGAGAGGAAGAAAGGTATTTTGTGCGCATCTACACACAGCTCGACACATGGAAAAAATTTCAGGTAGGCAAGCGAGTAGCCCGAAACGGAGCAGGCATGGCTGATTATATCTTGAAGCTTTTCGACAGGGAGCTGATTCGATTTTCCGCTAAAGATACCGGTGATATTCCTGAGATCTCCATAACGCACATAGATCAGGATGCTCTGTCACTCATGCCGCTTGGAATGGAAGTGTCGGATAGGGGCCTTGCCCGTTGGCTGAAGCACAGAAAGATTCCCAGGAACAGAGCGTACATCCATTCGTTTCTGGCAAAGACCGGTCTATCTGCGAATAGCACAATGGGCATCATAGATGTCAGCAAGGGGCTTTCTCTCAACGACAGCTACTGGGTTGTACGGGAAGGGGATTCCAAAACCTTTGACCAGTGCAATCTTTATGACAATAAATTTAGTGAGTTGTTAGCCAATATTGCTTTTACCGGCTATGGCAGCTCTGTTCGTATATCTGTAGTATCAAGTCCTGAATTTACAACAAACGGTATGCTTCCCAAGTGCTGGCGCAGGCAATCTGGTAAAATATACCTTTATAAAGGTGGTACTGTAGGGGCATCAAATACAGGAAATGAGCCCTATTCAGAATACTATGCATGGCAGATTGCCAAGATACTCGGTGTGAATGCAATCGAGTATAATATCGCCAAATGGAAATCGAGACTTTGTTCAAAGTGTGAAATTTTCACCAGCAAGGATATTTCATTTGTTCCTGTGGGCAATATTGTGAAGCAAGGAGGAATGCAGGCAGTCATCGATTACTATGGAACGCTTGATTCTAAGTATAGGGACATGCTGGAGGATATGTTCGTCTTTGATGCTGTCATTGCCAATACTGATCGCCACTTTGGAAACTTTGGTTTCCTTGTGGATGCTGCAACGAATACTCTCAAAGCTCCTGCACCGTTGTTTGATCACGGGAATTCATTGTTTAATTTTGCCTCTCCCATAGAAATGGAGAGTAAGAATGATTTTATTAATTTTGCTGATGTCCAAGCACCAGTGTGTTACAGCAACTTTTTCTCTGTAGCTAAGTCTTGTATGAAGTCAAGACATCGTGAAGGATTACGGCATCTCCTAAACTTTAAGCTGAAGAAACATCCTCGTTATAACCTTTCTTCAAAGCGTTTGAAGTATATTGAAATTGCCGTACAGAAGAGGGCATCACTTCTACTTGAAGGGGAGACTCATAGCGAGAGTGAATTGAGCTTCTGGTAGACGAATAGAGAATGAGAAAAGCTTTGAGGCTTGTATTAGAAGAATATCCTTCAGAAGCAGGCATGCAAGTAGCGTTACAAGGATTCCATAGAAGCTCTTTATGATCCAAAGAGACAGGTCAAACTATGGAAATCTTCTCTCGATCAGGGAAAAAATGGTGTAGAGCGAATTTTTAGCGGAAAAATCGGATAAAAAATGCTGTCTCCTCTCCTCAAACTGCTAGAGCGTGTCTGCAAACCTCTTATCGAAGCCAGATAAGTGAAGCAGCCAGACATACAAAGGCCGCAAAAACTTCTGCCAGCTTGTCATAACGAGTTGCAATTTTACGATATTCTTTGATCTTGTTAAAAAACGTCTCAATAAGATGACGTTCCTTGTAGAGATGTCTGTCAATGGTACGGGGATGATGGTTCGTTCTTCTGGAGGGAATAACTGCTTTACATCCCTGCTGGTGAAGCGCATCGATGAGACTCCTGCTGTCATAGCCCTTATCGGCCAGAATTGTTGTGTTATGATACTGGATTAGAAGGTTACTGGCTTGAGGATACTCGGAGTATTGTCCTGCCGTGACAGTAAAAGCCAGCAAATTACCGAGAGCATCCACCACCGCATGAATTTTAGAAGTAAAGCCGCCACGACTTCGGCCGAGAGCCTGATTGATTCCAGAGGTATGTCGAGCTCCGGCACTATGCTTATGAGCATGAACGTATGTCCCATCAATCATGATGTGGTTCATGTCAGCCTGTAAGGTAAGAAGCTTAAGGATAGCAGTCAGATATCCTCTTTTCTGCCAACGCCTGAATCGGGAATATACGGTTTTCCACGAACCATATTTCTCTGGCAAAGCTCGCCATGGAGATCCGGTTCGCAGCATCCAATGTACAGCATTGAGAAAGTTTCTGACGTCACCAATCGGTCTCCCTCCACGAGGAGAACCTTCTGTTGGCAGTATGGGCTCAAGCCTGAGCCAGAGGTCTTCAGGGATGTCATAGTAGCACATTTCCCTGTCGTAACACGATTTCGTGAAGAGGGTTTGCAGACACACCCTAGTCAGCTATGGTGCATAGGTAAGCTTTAAAGGATCTCTGTTTATATAAGAGCGTTACTTTTGTAATATAGTTTCTGTCAAATGAGAATAAAAAAAGAGCATAGTATTAAGCTATGCTCTTTTTTTATGTATAAAATAATTCGGACATACATAATATGAAGTTTTACTCTTCAAGGTCTCTGCTCTTAAGGTTTGTAACACTCAACCATATAGGGGTATGTAATACTAATATAATATATTAAAATAGTAACTTTATATAGGAAGTAGTTAGATTGTTTAAATATCAAAAATAGTAACTTTATATGTGGAATAGTTAGTAATTGTTTAAACATTAAAACAGCAACTAAATATGCTGATTGAATGTTGAGTATGGAAAAGTAATTGATTTAACAGAAAAACGATATGGAATGTGAAAGTATATTTATCCAATACACTGCAAACATGTCATCAGCATATTTGCAGAGTATTAGCTCATTCTTATTTGATGTTCTTTGTCTAAATATGAGGTGAAAACATGAAAAACAAAAACGTACAGTATCTGGATAATATCAAAAATAGTGTCAATGAGTTGTTAGACTTCTATACAGGTAGTCATCGTAAAACATTATCCATCAGGTTTGATGTTAGATATCCTCAAGATTATACTGGAGATACCTCATCAAAAAATATATCTGATTGCATGGCACATATGGTCAAAAAGTATAAACGTCGTAAATGTGATCCGTATTATATTTGGGTACGTGAACAAAACAAAAGTGATCATCCTCACTACCATTGTTTGTTCTTGTTAGATGGTACTAGAGTTAAGACTTATAATCATGTCTTTAAAAGTGTTGAGACAATTTGGAATTCTACTCTGGATATAGATAGAGATTCAAAAGGATTGATAGACTACTGCACGAATAAATCCAATAGGGATTATAATGGCAAAATGATTACCAGGACATCTGATATTGAAAAGTTTGATTCAAGATTAGATGAGGTGAAACAGCAGGCTTTATATTTGGCAAAAGCATATACCAAAGGCTCTATTCATGATGGACAGAGAAACTTTGGTATGTCACGTTTACCTAAAAATAAAAACATAAATTCTCATAATTCTGATAATAATTAAGGGGATTATCATGGATATTCAAAACAAAAAATCTTATAGTTTTTCAGTGCAGCAGTCACCAAATTCTGAAAATGAGCATACTGCTATCGTATCTGTATCTCTCTGTGATGATACGATGACAGTATCCAACTTTGGTAGTGCAAATCAGGCTACAGTGAATTCTTACAACACAGTCGATATTATCAATGCTGCTAGAAATGATGCTCAGGCAAAGATTCAAGATCAGATGAATTTCATGTCGTCTCAAGCAGCATATCATCCATCAGTATCTATGGCTCAGAAAGATTCTACATATCCAGTTAATAGCAATTCTAGTACAACAGCGTTACCGCCTTCTCAGAATAAACATGGAGGTGGAAGCAAATTGGCTAGTGAGAAACAGAAAGATTTTATAAAGCAGTTGGCTGATAGAAAGCGTATACATATAGATCAGTTATGTATGGATATGTTTAGCCACGGTAGTAGTAATATGACAGGTGCTGAGGCAAATGAGATGATCAAGCATTTAAAAAGAGCCTAAAGGCTAGATAGTATAAAAAGGGGAAGGAGATGATCTTTTCATGAGTTCTCTCCTTCCCTGTAAAATTCATCAAAAATGATAGAGCGTGTTTTTGTTGAGTTTTATCATCACAGTATTACTAGAGAAAAGCTATCTGTATAATATCAATTTTATCCTTGTAAGAGGATTCATCTGCATAATATATTTTCATATTATTTGTCTTTATATCGTCAAAGAAAAATATCATGCACTTTCCTTGACGAATACTTTATTAAATTGATATGTTTTATCACCTTGGAACCCATTCTTGATCTTGCTATAGTTTTGCTGCTGACTAGTAAAAATATCAAGATGATAGATGAAATTTCTCAAAGCACTACTAGGCACAGATAGAGCAGCATGATTCATATGCCAGCACGCAGTTATATAGCCATCGATCTCAAGTCTTTTTACGCCTCTGTGGAATGCATGGAGCGTGGTCTTGATCCATTGACTACTCACCTAGTGGTAGCTGATCCTAGTAGAACAGAGAAGACCATTTGTCTGGCAGTTTCTCCCTCATTGAAAGCTCATGGTATCCCGGGTAGAGCACGCTATTTTGAGGTCATCCAAAAAGTACATGCAGCCAATGCCTTGCGCAGACAGAAAGCTCCACGGAGGGAATTTTCAGGTGAATCTTCAGATGCTCTTGAGCTGGCTGCTGATCCTTCCCTAGCCATAAGTTATTTGACAGCTGTGCCTCGTATGGCTCTCTATATCGAGTACAGTACCAGAGTTTACAGCGTATACCTAAAGTATTTCTCTCCTGATGATATCCACGTTTATTCCATCGATGAGGTCTTTATCGATGCTACTTCCTATTTAAAAAATTATCGTACATCCGTACATGAACTCACTAAGACCGTCATTCTTGATGTGCTACGCAGCACTGGTATCACAGCTACAGCAGGTATAGGCACAAATCTCTATCTGGCAAAAGTGGCTATGGATATCATGGCAAAAAAAGTAGCAGCAGATGAGGATGGTGTGCGTATAGCCTGTCTGGATGAGATGTCGTATCGTCAGCAGTTGTGGCATCACACCCCCTTGAGGGATTTCTGGAGAGTTGGCAGAGGATATGTCCAGAAGCTGGAAAAGTACGGCATCAAAACGATGGGAGATATTGCCCGCTATTCCATCCATAGCGAAGATTTACTTTTTCGTCTGTTTGGGGTGAATGCAGAGCTGCTGATAGATCATGCCTGGGGTTATGAACCGTGTACGATGGCAGATATCAAGGCCTATCAGCCATCTTCCAGGAGCATAGGGTCAGGACAGGTGCTGCACTCTCCCTATGAGGTGGAAAAAGCTCGTCTGGTGGTCAAGGAAATGGTGGACTCGCTTGCTCTGGATCTGGTGAGCAAGCGTTTGGTGACGGATCAGCTGGTACTGACGGTGGGATATGATATCGAGAGTCTGTCCCCTAAGCATGGTTATACCGGTCAGGTGATTACGGACAGCTACGGACGACAGCTCCCTCAGCATGCACATAGTACGGTCAATCTAGGCCAGTTCACATCTTCCAGCAGACGGATGACACATGCTGTGCTGGAGCTTTTTGATCGCATCGTGGATCGAAAGTTGCTGGTCAGGCGTATCAACCTGGTAGCAGCCCATGTCTTGCATGAAAGTCAGACAGGCAACGACAAAAAGCCCAGGCAGCTCGATTTGTTCACCGATTATGCTGCGGAGCAGAAGCGGGAAGAGCAGGAACAGGGACAGCTCCAGAAAGAACGCAAGAGACAGGAGGCCATCCTGAAAATCCGTGAACGCTATGGCAAAAATGCCCTGCTGAAGGGCATGAACCTGGAAGAAGGAGCAACGACCAGGGAACGCAACCAGCAGATAGGAGGGCACAAGGCATGAGCGACAAGTACGATGATATCATCGATCTGCCACGTCCTGAGTCCAAGTATCCCCGTATGCCCAGAGCCAACAGAGCTGCCCAGTTCTCTCCCTTTGCTGCCTTGACAGGGCACGAGGAAGCCATTCGAGAGACAGCCTATCTGGTAGAAGCGCTCTCCAGCCAAGAGGAACCGATAGATCGTGGGGGAGAGCCATGTCGTCGATATGCTTCTGCTGGGAGGACTTCGCTAAGGGCGGATGATGTGGACTTTGGGAAAGAAAATTTTCTAGGAAATTGATGGGAAATTCAAAAAAATATCATTATATTTAAGTGTGTTGTTGGAATAATTTCCATATTTCCCTAGATTCCAGGATGCCTGTTTAGTGGGCAGTCTACAAGGGCAAATTGAGGGAGGAGAGTGGGACCTAATGCCTCTCGACGTGCTGCAAGGCCTTGTAGAGGGTAGTTCTGCTCACCCCAAAATGAGCTGCGACTTCCGTTTTGCGCTGCCCATCAGCGACCATCTTGCGAGCGAGTTCTGCCTGCTCTGGTGTGAAGGATGGCTTGCGTCCTTTGTACTTCCCTGCGGCTTTGGCAATGGCAATCCCTTCTCGCTGCCGCTCCCGAATCATGGCTCGTTCAAACTGGGCGACTGCGCCGATGATTTGGAGCTGGAGCTTCTGAAAGGGATCTTCTGCTTTGCCTGCTGAAAAGGTGAGTCCTTCCTTGTGGAAGGAGACAGAAACATCCCGTTGGTTCAAGCTCTCGATGATCCGCAAAAGGTCCTGAAGATTGCGAGCGAGTCTGTCGATGCTGTGCACATGCAGCATATCCCCATCACGGAGGTAGTCCAGGCAAGCAACCAGCTGTGGCCTGGAAGTATCCTTTCCACTGCATTTGTCGGTGAAGACCTTGTCCAAGTGAAAACCATCGAGTTGCCGGGCTGTGTTCTGATCTGTGCTGCTGACACGGATGTAGCCGATCTGCTTTCCTTCCATGCTTAGCCTCCAAATTGTTCAAATAAGGTTATAGAGACTAAACGTATTTGTCAATTAAATGGAATATGGGCTCTAAATGGACATCTTTCCATCCATTTGTTGGTGTCCATTTGGGGTACAGTTTAAAAATACATAAATTTATTATCTATTCACTATACTTTTATAGGCTTGCAGGATTCTTTCCTCATTATTATCGTATTTTGTCAGAATATATTCGATTGTTTTTCTTCGTTCTTTAATCTCGTTAGTAATGTTTTGCAGACTTTTAAGATCGTGGTTATATCCTAGTGCTTTTAAATCCTTTGATACTTTCGATTCACCTATTTCAAGAATTCTTGCCGTTTCATTATTTTTTCTTTTGTTCTTTTTACAAATATAAATTGCTGCTAATCGAATATCTTTCTCTGTTTCATTCGTACAAATACTAGTAGCTGGCTTCTCGATAAAAGCCATAGAGGAATCTGTGAAATTTTTTATAAAAATAAAATTTTCACCATTTCCTTTATTATATCTATCATGAACATACTCGACAAGGATTTCATCTTTACTCAGTACTTCTAATTTTATTCCTAAATCCATTGCTCTTCTTTTTGTGATGCTCCCCTGCAGTTCTCCTTCACTATTTGTATGGTCTACCACAAGAAAAGAGATTCCCTCTTTCGTTAACCCTCTCATCCACTTGATAAAATTAGTTGGGTCATGCGCAGAAATTAAGCTGTAAAAATTGTCAATGATGATTAATTTAAATTTTTTAAGTTGATGGATATACTTTTCTTGCCATTCTTTATCAAGTATTGTCGAAAAATCAATATCTTCTTCTATAAATGAATACACAGAAAAACTTCTTTTTTCATGGCCAGAAATATCGTGGGCGCGTATAATTTTTCCTATAGTCTCATCTATTCTTTGTCCAGCCATTTCCCCGTCAATATAAAGAACATCTTGTGGTTCACAAGAGTTCCAAGGACCGATAGATCTATGTCCCATTCCAACTGCTTGCGCAATTGTTAATGCTAAAATTGTTTTTCCTGCTTTTTCTTTTGCGTAGAGCCAAATAATACTGCTAGTATCAATGATTGGGTTAAGGAGGGAAATTGACTTTCTTGTGGATCCAGGTATTTTATCATTGGGAGAGGCCATCATGTTTTGTTTAGGTAGAGTAACAGTAGTATTATCTTTTTTTAGCTCGCGTAGGACAGTATCTATTGAATGAAAAGTCTCCATTATGATTTCAGATCTAATGTCAAGAAATTCGTATGATAGATGGAGTTTTTTTAGCTTTTTTGATGCCTCTAAAGCCTGTGAGTAGTCAAAACTATCGTCAAATAAAAAAATTATGTTTTTATTTGTTAGATTTTTTGCATCATCTGATATATTGTTTATCCCACCATGCAATAGGGCAACAGTATAATCTTTTCGGCTAAGGTCGCTCTTTAATACATTATAGAGATACTCAACATTATCTTCATTACAGCTATTTATAATTAAAATATTATCTTTTTTTTGTAGATTGCCGGGTTTTTCAGGGTATGCAATGATAGATGGAGGTGTGGGAATTCTAAAATATATTTGGCTGTTATGATGTCTCCAAAGTGTAATGTACGCAGGCACAAATTCATTATTGCAAGTTTTGATTCCATAAAAATCTCCAATATATGTACCATGATTGTTGACGAGGCGTGTATGGAAATAAGAAAAATGACAATAAAACGTATCTTCAAGCAGGTCTTTATCTGAATAAATTGGATTATTTTCTTGAATGTAAAAATGTTTTGGTCTTTGTGTGTCAGGTTCCGTTTTCAGATGTGTGCTGATATAGTCATACAAATCTTCTATGGATGCACTGTAGCTTTTGGAGTTGAGGTGCGCATAAAATGAGATAATATCAAAGCCAAATACCTTCTGACCAGATGGAGAAGGGGCCTGTAAACTTTCTATCCAAAAACCAATATTTGGGGTATATTCAAAAAAAGAAGACTTACTTTCTTTGATATATATTTCAAAATCTCTGATTTTAACTTTATATGCACTCTCGGGAATATATTCTCTTTGGGTAAGAGCTTTTATGATTTTTATTGGATTCAATATAAATGTAGTGCAAATTTTTTGTCTTTTATTTATGAGTTCTGCAGTTATGTTTAGGTTGTCTATATATTCTTCTGTATAATGAAAATATAGCTTATTCAATGTATCAAATATCTCAAAGCATAAATTATTATCTCTGTTTGTATATTTTCTAATAAAGGAAAACTGCGTGTCCTGGGGAGTTAAAATGGGAAAGCTTTGCATGGTGTATTCGCTCATTTGCAGTAAGTTATCTCGGGGGCATATTTCCTACAGCACTCATGATATAAAATACTGAAAGATTAGTAAATATTCTCGATTTTTGTAGTGATTTATGTTAGCCTATTTATATCGTTTTACGGAGCTAAGGGGGCTGATATGCGCCTTGAGGATATCAAGTGTGGACAGATTTTGACAGGTATTGAGCAGGGAAAGTGTTGTGAAGTCATAGCACTACAGCTCATTGGTAAAAATTCTGCGACATTGTATTATAAGCGTGACGGAGTACCACAAGAGAGAATGTTGACTCGTATCGACGAGCCAAATATTTCGATTGCAGACTCTGGCCGTCCTTGGAATTTCTCTGTTCCAGCACAAGATTTTAAACGAGCCGCTGAGGCCTGTCGTATCAGTCTTGCCTATCTTTTTGACCCTATGATGGCGGTCCACACATCCAATGTTCAGCCGTTACCTCACCAGATCACTGCGGTGTACGAGTCGATGCTCCCAAGGCAGCCACTTCGCTATGTTCTCGCTGATGATCCTGGTGCGGGTAAAACTATTATGGCGGGGCTTCTTATCCGTGAACTGATCATGAGGGCGGATGCCAAGCGCATCCTGATCGTTTCTCCGGGAAGTTTAAGCGAACAATGGTACGACGAAATGTCATCGAAATTCGGACTCCAGTTCGAATTGTTTGATCGCCGTATGCTGGATTTGTCACATAGTGGTAATCCATTTGATGATCATGATTTGTTGATCGCCCGCTTGGACCAGCTGGCTCGTGCTGAAGATTTGCAGGAAAAATTGCGGCTGTCCTCCTGGGATCTGGTCATTGTGGACGAAGCTCACAAAATGTCGGCTTCCTTTTTTGGCAATAAGGTCAGCAAGACGCAGCGCTTCAGGCTTGGTGAACTGCTGAGCAAGCGCACTCGGCACTTCCTTTTGATGACGGCTACGCCCCACAATGGCAAGGAAGAGGACTTTCAGCTTTTTCTCTCCCTGCTCGATGCGGAGCGGTTTTACGGTAAGTTTCGGGAAGGGGCGACGGCCAAGGTCGATGTCAGTGATATCATGCGCCGAATGGTCAAAGAAGATCTGGTCAAGTTTGATGGTACGCCCTTGTTCCCTGAGCGACGTGCCTATGCCCTCAACTATCAATTGTCTGAGCTGGAGCAGGAGCTCTATGAGGCGGTCACCCATTACGTGAAAGAGGAGATGGGTAAAGCAGACAGATTGCAAGGCAGCCATCGTGGTCGGGTTGGTTTTGCACTGACCGGTCTGCAGCGACGTCTGGCCTCCAGCCCGGAAGCTATCTATCAAACGTTACGACGCCGTAAGCAGCGTCTGGAAAAACGTCTGGAAGAGCTGCGGAACAAGCAGGAGACCACGTTGTCCTGGCGAAATAGCGATATGCCGGATGACGCATGGGAAATGGAAGAGGCTCTGGATGCCGCAGAATTCGAAAAGGTGGAGGAGGAGCTTGTCGATCAGGCGACAGCCTCCCGGACTGAGGCAGAGCTGAAAGCCGAGATACTTGTTCTGGAAGACCTGGAACGTCAGGCTCATGAAGTCGTTCTTTCTGGCAAGGACAGAAAATGGGACGAGCTCTCTTGTCTGCTCCAGCAGAATGAGTTCATGCGCGATAGTGAAGGTGTCCAGCGCAAGCTCATCATTTTTACCGAGTACAAGGATACCCTGAGGTATCTCGCGGATCGGATCGGCAACCTGTTGGGGGCGCCAGATGCCGTTGTCGTTATTTACGGTGGAGTCAATCGTGAAGCCCGGCGTCATGTGCAAGACCAATTCCGAAATGATAAAATGGTCAAGGTCCTGGTTGCCACTGATGCCGCTGGCGAAGGGGTGAACCTGCAGAATGCCAACCTGATGGTCAATTATGATCTGCCCTGGAATCCCAACAGGCTGGAGCAGCGATTCGGACGTATCCACCGTATCGGCCAGCAGCAGATATGCCATTTGTGGAATCTGATCGCGAGCGGGACCCGCGAAGGCGATGTTTTCAAAAAACTTTTTGACAAGCTGGAAGTGGAGCGCCAGGCACTTGGTGGTCGGGTCTTTGATATCCTGGGGGAAGTGTTCAACGAAAAGAGCCTCAAAGATCTGTTGATTGAGGCTATCCGCTACGGAGAACAGCCCGAGAAAATGGCCTACCTGCATCAGCGGGTAGAGGGGGCACTGGATACTGAACGCCTGCGGGATATCCTGGACAGGAGTGCCCTTTGCAAGGAGCTGATGACTCCGGATCGTTTGTTCGCCGTCAAGGAAGAAATGGACAAGGCTGAGGCTCGCAAGCTCCAGCCACATTACATGCGGTCTTTTTTCATGGATGCGTTCCGCCACTTGCGCGGTATCGTACATCCTCGGGAAGAACGGCGATACGAGATCACGCATGTACCGGAATTGCTCAGGTCACGTGGAGATTCTCTGCGTCAGAAAAATAGTCGTATCCTGCCGAGGTATCAGCGTATTTGTTTTGAGAAAGAACAGATTCAGCTTCCGTTTCGCGTATCCGCGCCTATGGCGGAGCTTATGCACCCTGGTCATCCCTTGATGAAAGCTGTTTTGGATGCCGTTTTGGAGCAGGGGCGTGATCAGCTCAAACAGGGCTGTGTGTTCCTCGATCCCCAGGACGACGGCGTCCTTCCCCGGGTCCTGCTGTTCCTCAGCCACACCATACGTGAAGAAAAAGATCCATCTGTCATCGTCTCCCGGCGTATTCAGTTTGTTGAAATGCGACAGGATGGCCAGGCTTTGGATGCGGGCTGGGCACCCTATCTTTCATATGAGCCGTTTCCCCAGGAGGATAGAGAGCTTATCGAAGATATCCTCCAATCGCCCTGGATCAGTCAGGATCTGGAAAAAATGGCTATCGGTTACGCCTCGGACGACCTTGCTCCCCGGCATTTTGAAGAGGTCAGTCAGCGGAGGTGCAAGCAGGCTGACAGGATTCGCGATGCTGTGCGCGTTCGCTTGGCCAAAGAAGCCAGCTTTCAGCAGGATTTGCTGCTCAAGTATAAGGCAAAAGCCGAGCAGGGCAGCGATATGCGGCTCAAGATAGAGCAGACACGCAAGATACTTGAAGAGCTGCGCGACCGGCGTGCTTTGAGAGAAGCTGAGCTGGATGCCATGAAGCATGTTGTCTCTACATCCCCTGTGGCTATTGGTGGAGCGCTTGTCATCCCTGCTGGTTTGCTGGCAGAGCGGAGACATGACTCTTCCGTCACGCTGCACAGTGTCGATGCTGCCACACGCAAACGGATAGAAACGCTTGCCATGCAGGCTGTCATTCAGGCAGAACAGGCACGAGGGTATACATGTGTGGATGTGTCTGCCCAGAACTGTGGCTGGGATATCACGAGCATACCGCCCCGGTCTGCTGATGGTTCCCTGCTGCCTGATCGGCATATCGAGGTCAAAGGCCGTGCCGCAGGACAAACGACGGTGACAGTGAGCCACAACGAGATTTGTGCCGCCCTGAACCAGCAAGAAAAATTCTGGCTGGCTATCGTCTTCGTGGATGGAGAGAGGGTGGATGGGCCGCATTATGTGCAACAGCCCTTCACGCAGGAACCGGAAATGAGCGTCGCCAGTGTGAACTACACCATCAAAGATCTTTTGGGATGGCAATAATGCATATCACGTCGATAAAAATAGAAAACTTCCGTTGTTTTAAAGAAATGGAAACAACGTTTGAAGATGATTTGACGGTCTTTGTTGCCAAAAATGGCCAGGGCAAAAGTACGGTTCTTGATGCCATAAAGATACTTTTGTGGCCGTATGTGTCCGGCTTTGATCTTGGAAAGCAGACAAACACCTCTTCAGGAATTGATGTTAACGATGTTCTTCGTCAGAAGGCTGATGCAGGTAATATGGAACCTCTGCTGCCCGCATCCATTGCTGCAGAACTGTTTCTGCAGGAAAAAGAACTCTCTGACACGCGATATCGCGACAGCATCGCCAAACGTTCAAAGACAAAGGATGCAAAGGGCACTTCTGATCTAAAGAAAAAAGCTATTGCGCTTGAAAAAAAAATTTTTTCAGAAACACTTGGTCAGGATATTCAACTACCAATAGTAGCCTATTATGGTACGGGCAGACTATGGAACATACGCAAGTTGAAATCTGACGGGCGAGACAAGAATAGGCGCTCCCGAACCTTCGGCTATAGAGGATGTCTTGATTCTTCCTCGACGTTCAAATATTTCGCGGAATGGTATACGCAGATATTTACATCCTATCGGGATGCGCAGATCATTGCCCTGGAAAGAAATATCGATAACAGCGAGGAAATCGAGAAGCGTCGCATCCCAGTCAAAGTGGTGCAGCGCTGCATCAATGCTGTGATAGCGGATCTGACAGGATGGAAAGATATCCGCTATTCCACACAGGAAAATGCCCTGACGCTGAGTCATGAGAGCCTGGGAGAGCTCAACGTTGACCAACTCAGTGACGGTATCAGGAATATCTTTGCTGTTGTTGCGGATATTGCCTACAGGTGCCTTTTGCTGAATCCTGCTTTGGGCGAAAATGCCGCACAGGAAACATCCGGCATCGTGCTGATCGATGAAGTGGACATGCACCTGCACCCGGCATGGCAGCAGACCATTCTTTCTGATTTGCGAAAGGCTTTCCCCAGGATCCAGTTCATCGTGACGACGCACAGTCCTCAGGTGCTTTCTTCTATTGAGACTCGCCATATCCGAATGCTTGAAAATGGATGCTGTGTTCCCTGTGAAGGCTCTACGTATGGTGCGGAAAGCTCACGGATACTTGAGGAAGTTTTCGGTATTTCCCTGCGGGCAAAGACCGCTTCCAGGGAGGCTCTTGATACGTATCTGGCACTGATCCAGCAGGGTGAGCATGATAGTCAACAGGCCCGTGACCTGCGTGCCCAATTGGATAAGTGGTTGTACGGAGATCCCATCCTCGATAACGCGGATATGCTCATTCGACGTGCTGAGCGCCAAAAAGCCCGGGAGCCTGGTCGTGCGTAGACTTGAACGTCCGCAACCACCGGATGAATATACACAAAGTGTTGCCGACTTTGTGCGGGACTATCCTCCGGCGTCTCCTGAGAGGACGGAAGGCAAACGCTGGAAGGCGTGGAGGAACACATGTCAGCAAGCCTATACGGCTGTTGTACGTTGTCTGCAGGAAAATCAGGGAGGTTTGTGCGCTTTCTGTGAAATCCCGTTGACGCCAACGAATCGCCAGATCGAACATTTTATCCCCAAAACCATGACAACGGCAGAATGCGACTGGACCATAAATTTTTCCAATTATACGTTGGCATGCAAGGGAAATGAAAACTCCCGCGACAGATACTACTCCGACTCTCCCAGTGAGGCGGCCAACTATACCTGCGGACATAAAAAGGATAATATTGATCCTGTCGGATGTATTTGCAATCCCTACGATTTGCCGCCGTATCCCTTAGTAAAGGCTGACTATCGGGATGAAGGACTTTGGCTTGTTCCCGATACGAAGACCTGCCAAAAGGCGAATATTGCCCCGGAACTTGTCGAATCTACATTGGAACTTCTGGGGCTGAATTGTCCCAACCTGCGGCGGCGTCGCAAAGAGGCATGGGATGATCTGTTGAAAAGCATCGACAGTGTTTTTTCCGATTTGCCTGCGGAGCAACAGGAACACGCGCTACAGGATCTGGTAGAAGAACATTTATACCCTTATCAGGGCCAGCTTGAAGCCTTTTATACGACGCGCCTTCTTTGCTTTGCTTCCGATTTGCCTGAACTCATTCAAGGATAACCCATGCACTCCATAAAGACCCCCAAAAAGCTCATTGAAGTGGCCCTGCCCCTGGATGCCATCAACGCGGCGGCAGCGCGTGAAAAGTCCATTCGTCATGGGCATCCCAGCACCTTGCATCTGTGGTGGGCACGTCGTCCGCTGGCGGCGGCGCGTGCGGTCATTTTTGCCCAGATGGTCAATGATCCCGGTTATGAACGTCAGTATCAGCGCGGGATGAACAAGGAAGCCGCGGCCAGAGAGCGGGAACGTCTTTTTGGTATCATCGAAGACCTGGTGAAGTGGGAGAACACCACCAACGAGGATGTGCTGGAGCGGGCACGGGCCGAGATCCGCAAGTCCTGGCAGGAGACCTGCAAGCTCAATCGGGATCATCCACAGGCGGCGGAGCTATTCGATCCTGACAAATTGCCCGCTTTCCATGATCCCTTTGCCGGTGGTGGTGCTTTGCCGCTGGAAGCGCAGCGTCTGGGGCTGGAAGCCTGGGCCTCTGATCTCAATCCTGTGGCCGTGACCATCAACAAGGCCATGATCGAGATCCCTCCCAGGTTCGCAGGGCGCAAGCCTGTGGGGCCTGTCCCGTCCTCCACGCAAAAAGCCTTGCCCATATCGGACTGGAAGGGCGCGCAGGGTCTTGCGGAAGATGTGCGCCGCTATGGTCACTGGATGCGTGAAGAAGCCCAAAAACGCATCGGGCATCTGTACCCGCAGGTGGAGATCACGGCGGATATGGCATTGGAACGTCCTGATCTGCGGGAATATGTGGGCAAAAAGTTGACCGTTATCGCCTGGCTGTGGGCACGCACGGTCAAAAGCCCCAACCCTGCCTTTGCCCATGTGGATGTGCCGCTGGCTTCCACCTTTGTGCTGTCGTCCAAGGCTGGAAAGGAAGCCTGGGTGGAACCTGTGGTGGATGGCGACAGCTATCGCTTTACGGTACGCATGGGCAAACCGCCGGAAGCAGCGAAGAGTGGTACCAAGGTTGGAGCCAGAGGCGCTAACTTCCGTTGCCTTGTCTCTGGTGCTGCCATTTCGGCCCCCTATGTCAAGGAACAGGGCCTGAGCGGCAAGATGGAAGCACGGCTCATGGCTATTGTGGTGGAAGGAACGCGCGGACGGGTATATCTTTCTCCCTTGCCCCTGCATGAAGACATCGCTCGCCAAGCGAAGCCGACATGGAAACCCTCGCTAGCTTTACCCGATGATCCGCGAAATTTTTGGACTGTTCACTATGGTCTGACGACATATGGTGATCTCTTCACACCGCGTCAGCTTGTGGCGTTGACGACTTTTTCTGACCTGGTTCAGGAAGCCATTGCCCGTTGTCATCAGGATGCCCTTGCCGCAGGTATGGCTGATGACGGCCTGGGATTGGAAGCTGGCGGTACGGGTGCGCAAGCCTATGCCGAGGCTGTTGGGGTGTATCTGGCATTTGCGGTGGATAAAGTTGCTGACAGAAATTCGAGTCTTTGTAGTTGGGCTACACTTAGGGAACATGCACGTAATACTTTTGGTAGACAAGCGTTACCAATGACATGGGATTTTTCAGAAAGTAATCCGTTGTCAAATTCTAGTGGTAACTTTGATGGTGGGATTGAATCTATATATACACTACTTTTATTGTTAGGTGCGCATAATAAGGGTATGGTATTTCAAAGTGCAGCCCAAACTCAGTCACTATCTATAAAAAAAGTTATTTCGACAGATCCTCCCTACTATGATAATATTGGATATGCTGATTTATCTGACTTTTTTTATGTTTGGATGCGTAGGACGTTACGATTTATATTTCCATCTCTATATAAGACAATGCTAGTTCCAAAAAGTGAAGAACTGGTAGCTACTCCGTATCGTCATAATGGAAAGGATGCTGCTGAAAAATTTTTTTTACAAGGAATGAGTCAATCTATTGTTAATATCTATAATCAAATAAGTCCAGCTTTTCCAATTACAATTTACTATGCATTTAAACAATCTGAAACAAAAGTAGATGAAGGAACAACAAGTACTGGATGGGAGACATTTTTATCTGCTATAATAACGTCTGGATTTTCTATTACAGGCACATGGCCAATGAGAACAGAATTGACGCGAAGGATGGTTGGAAGTGGCACCAATGCCCTTGCCTCATCCATCGTGCTGGTCTGCCGCAAGCGTCCTGACGATGCGCCGAGTATCGGCCGCCGGGAATTTATGCGCGAGTTGAACGAGGTCTTGCCTGTGGCCTTTGAAGAAATGACGCGTGGCGGCGTCAATTCTCCTGTGGCGCCGGTGGACCTTTCCCAGGCCATCATCGGTCCCGGTATGGCCGTGTTCAGCAAATACAAGGCTGTGCTGGAAGCGGACGGTTCCCCCATGAGCGTCAAGGCAGCCCTGCGCATCATCAACCGTTTCTTTGGCGAAGATGATGACTTTGACAATGATACCATGTTTTGCCTTGACTGGTTCGCAGCCAATGGCTGGGCGGCTGGCAAGTTTGGTGAAGCTGATGTGCTGGCACGTGCCAAGGGCACCAGTGCTGCTGGGCTGGCTCAGGCAGGTGTGGCTGAATCTGGTGGGGGAGAGGTACGCCTGTTGCGCTGGCAGGAAATGCCGGATGGCTGGGACCCTGTGCAGGATGCACGCAAGCCTGTCTGGGAATCCTTGCACCAACTGATCCGCCATTTGAACCTGCATGGGGAAGGGGCCGCCGGTGCGCTGCTGGCCCGTTGCGGCACGCAGACCGGCGCCATACGGGCTCTGGCCTATCGCCTGTATACCTTGTGTGAACGTAAAGGCTGGGCGGACGATGCCCGCGCCTACAATGAACTTGTGGTCGCCTGGTCAGACATCGAACAGGCGTCGCTTCAGGCATCTGTACCGCAGCCTGAACAGGGTTCGCTGCTGTAAGGAGGGGAGACCATGCTCAGCACATTGGAACTCGAAAACTTTACGGCGTTTAAAAAGGCCAGGCTGCAGTTCTCCAAAGGCCTCAATATCATCATTGGTGAGAACGGTACAGGCAAGAGTCATCTGCTGAAACTGGGCTATGCGGTATCGAGCACGATCACCTCATTTGGAGACAGGATCCCTGCACGTGAGGTTGCGGAGCGCGCCATCGCGACCAGTCTGGTCGATGTTTTTCGCCCGGAAACCCTCGGCAGACTCGCCTCACGTGTCCAGGGAAGTGCGGCATCTTCTGTCAGGATGCTGTGGGGTAATGATGGTGAGATCAAATTTTCCTTCTCTACCAGAAAAACGGAAAAGGTCGATATCGAAGATATCCCGCGATATCGATATCTTGCATCATCTGTTCTTTTCATCCCTCCCAAGGAGATCCTGTCTATTTTTGAAGGGTTCCAGGCAACGCTTGAAAAGAGGGAGCTGGCCTTTGACAGCACCTATCTTGATTTGGCCAAAGCTCTCAGCATCCCTCCCTTGAAAGGGAAACGCTCCGCAGAGATCGGGAATCTTGTCGAGCAGTTGGAAGATATTCTTGATGCCTCCATCGAAAAGAAAGACAAACCGTTTCTATTTCGTTTCCAAAAGCAAGAAAGGACGGTTTGAAGCTCCCCTGGTGGCCGAAGGGCACCGCAAACTCGGCATGCTGGCCTTTTTGATCCTGAATGGGGAGCTGGGCAAAAATGCTTTCCTTTTCTGGGATGAGCCTGAGGCCAATCTAAATCCGCGTCTGCTGGTGAAGCTCGCCCGGATCCTGGTGGAGCTCAGCAAGATCATGCAGGTGACCATTGCCACGCACAGCCTCTTTTTGCTGCGTGAACTTGAGATGCTGCAGGAGCAGCAGGAATTGCGGGACGCTCGTTATTTCAGTCTGCACTTTGGTGAGGATGGTATTGACGTAATACAAGGAACCTCATCAAAGGATATTGGCGACATTGCCGCACTGGATGAGAATGTCAACCAGTCTACGCGTTATCTTCAGATGGGTGAGGACTGGTGATATGCCTGAACTGGAAGAGCGCCAGATAACATTCAGATTTCCTCAGGGATGGGATGTGATGCGTTATGAGGCATCCTATATGCACACGAAAATCATGATGCCTCTGCAAAATACACATGCTGTCGATTTTATATGCTGCCATGATGGCAGCGTGATGCTCCTTGAGGTCAAACGTTTTTCAGAGAAACCCTTTGCAAGCAGCGGCAGTGATCTTGAGAGTTTCATCAATGAAGTTTGCGGGCAATTCAGGGATACTGTTTGTGGTATAGCTGTCGCAAAAATGAAGGCATGCCCCAATTTTGCCTCCTATCATGCCGCCTTGTTTTCAGAAGAAAGAAATACCAAGAAAATAACGCTGTTCCTGGAACTTGAGAACCTGGTCGCCGGGAAACGGCGGGAAGAAGTACTGGCCGATATCCTGGATAAACTCAGGAAGCGTTTTTCTCCTATGGGGTTCAGTGTACGCGTCGTTGATGCGGCAACCGTGAACTCTTCCGATAAATGTCCCTGGAAAGCAGAGGTAGCACCATGTCAGTAAGGCCCTGGCGTGAACTGGTCACGCCCCATTCGGATGTTCTGCGCGGTACGTTCCAGCAATCGGAATTTGCTGCGGATATTTCCCGTGTCCACAGTGGGACAGCTACGGAAGAATACCAGGACCCGGCGCTTTTCTTTCAGCGTACCTTCATTACCGAAGGCATGAAGCTGTTGCTGCATTCCGTGCTGCAGCGCCTTTCCGGAAAGGGGGGGGATCCTGTCATTCAGTTGCAGACCGCCTTTGGTGGTGGCAAGACCCATACACTGCTGGCTGTCTATCACCTGGCCACAGCTACCTGTCCTGTGAGTGAACTGCCCGGGATTCCGGCGCTGCTGGATGCCGCTGGCCTGATGGAATTGCCTCGTGCCCGTATAGCGGTCATTGATGGTATCCGCATGTCGCCCAATCAGCCTGTAGAACACGATGGTCTGGCCATCAATACGCTGTGGGGAGAGCTGGCGTGGCAATTGGCTGGGCCGGAAGGCTATGCTTTGCTGGCTGATTCGGACAAGGCCGGGACATCTCCTGGCAAGGACGTGCTGGAAAAATTGCTGCGCATGGCCGCACCGTGCATCGTGCTCATGGACGAAGCTGTGGCCTATATCCGCCAATTCAGCGAAAAGCCGTTGTCCGGGGGGACGTTCTCGTCCAATCTGAGCTTTGTGCAGGCATTGACAGAAGCCATGAAAGGGGTCCCCAATGCTGTCCTGCTGGCATCCTTGCCGGAGTCCGCCACAGAGGCCGGGGATGCCAACGGACAGCGTGCTTTGGAGATGCTTTCCCATACCTTTGGCCGTGTACAGGCTCTGTGGAAACCTGTGGGCGCGGAAGAAGCCTTTGAAGTCGTGCGTCGCCGTCTGTTTGCCGAAGTCACCGACAGAAAGGCTGCGGATGAAGTCTGCAAGGCCTTTGCGGACTTCTATCTTGCCAATCCCGATTCGTTTCCGCAGGAGACCCAGGAAAGCCGCTATGCCGCCAGGTTGCGCGCGGCCTATCCCATCCATCCGGAAGTTTTTGACCGCCTGTATGAAGACTGGTCTTCCCTGGATCATTTCCAGCGTACCCGTGGCGTGCTGAAGTTCATGGCCAAGGTCATCCATCGCCTGTGGAAAGACAGCAGCAGTGATCCCCTTATCATGCCCGGAAGCCTGCCCCTGTATGATACCGGAACGCGAGCAGACATCATCTACTACCTGCCGCAAGGCTGGGACCCCGTAGTGGACAAAGATATCGATGGGGATAATGCCCAACCTGTACAGCTGGATATGTCGCAGCCGCGTTTTGGCAATATCCAGTCCTGCCGCAGAGTGGCGCGTACCATTTTTCTGGGCTCAGCTGCAGCGGGTAATTTGGGCAGTGGTAACGCGTATCGGGGTATCGACGAGAAGCGCGTTTATCTGGGGGCAGCCCTGCCGTCCACTGCCATCGCCTTGTTCCGTGATTCTCTTCAGCGCTTGCAGGACAGGCTGTATTATCTGAATTCGGAGAACGACAAATACTGGTTCAATGTACATCCCAACCTGCGTCGGGAGATGGAAGACCGCAAGGGACGCTATGGGATGGAAGAGGCCTTGCCCTTTATCAAGAAGTGTTTGCATACGAGTTTGAGACAGGGGATGTTTGCCGCACGCCACATCTTTGCTCCTGCCAGTGATATCCCTGATGATGAGCAGTTGCGCTTGGTGGTCCTGCCCCCACGTGATGCCTATAGCAAGACCATAGACAACAATGCCCAAGCTGCGGCCCAGGCCATTCTGGAACAGCGGGGGGATTTGCCACGGCAAAACCGGAACCGGCTCATCTTCCTGGCACCGGAATACGATACGATCTCCCGGCTTGTCGATCAGATCAAGACCTATCTGGCATGGCAGTCCATCCTTGCGGACAGTTCGGAAGAGCGGTTGGTGCTGGATACGCTTCAGATCAAAAATGTCCAGAAATCTGCGGAAAATGCGTTCAACGTTGCCAAGTGTTCCGTTACGGAAGCCTTCAAGTGGCTTTTGGTGCCTTACTGCGGCAAGCAGAATCTGGCTGAGACACGTTGGGAAAAAATCGCCATCCCCAGTGGTGCGACCAAGCTGATGGATGAGATCGAGCGGCAATTGCGCGAAAACGAGCTCGTCATCGAACGCTGGGCACCCATTCACCTCAAGAATGAGCTGGAGAACTGGTTCTGGAAGAATGGCGTATCCCTGCAGAAAGCTTTGGATGTCTGGCAGGCAACGTGTCGTTATCTCTATCTGCCACGCCTGAGCAACAAGGGGGTTTTTACGCAGACATTGAGCGATGCCACAGGATCTCGTGATTTCTTTGCTCTTGCACAGGGAGAGGAGGGAGGAAAATTTCTGGGCTTCATTTTCGGGAAACCCCACCTCGTTCTTCTGGATTCCTCCACGTTGCTCATATCTTCTGAACGCGCTGTGGCTTATGAGGCAGAGCAGGCATCCATCAGCAATGGGGATAAAGGTCCCCAGCCCAACCCTGGAGCTTCCGGTGGGGGAGAACCGCGTCCTACACCTGGTAAAACAGGAGAGGCCACATCCCGGGAAAAAGTGGTACGCCGTTTTATCGGCAATGTATCCATAGATCCCATGATGGGGAAAGTCGATACCCAGTCCATCTTTGATGAGGTTATCCAGCATCTGGATGAATATTCGGGAAGCACCGTTACCATCACTTTGGAAATCCAGGCGGAAACGGATAATCCTAAAGGATTTGATACCGCACTTCAGCGCACAGTGCGAGAAAATAGCCGGCAGCTGAAATTTACGATTGCAGAATTCGAATAAATAAAGAATCTGGCCTGATAAGGCTCCTGGGCAGATGATGTCCAGGAGCCTTTTTGCTGTCTGTCACCTTTGGCAAGCAGTTAAGTTATTTGGGTAGGAGTCTTTGTGAAATCACCCTACCTAGCAAGAAGTCCCTCCACAGAGATATCCTCATTTAAGCGGTCTCAGTGAATCCCGAAAGCGCTTAGGTCATACTGTTCCCGTTCTGCCTTACCGCATATCAGTTTCCACAGTTCATCAAGCACATCACGAAAAATAGTTTGCTTCATGGTACGAGCTTACTATTGTTTTTTTATCAAAACTATGCCGGACCCCCTCTTATTTTATCCTTTATTAACAGTTTATGTACTGACACGGATTCTGTGATTTTATATAATTTTTTACTTTTTTCCCTTTGTATTTTGCTCTTACATCTTCTGTGGCAACTCTTCCAACAAATTCAATTCGATTATCTATAGGTTCGTAATAAACACCATCTGCTCTCATCGTAGAAAATCCATCAATCCAAGCTACTGGTTTATAGACTTCTAATATCTTGCCTTGATAAACAGCAAAAACATATTTTGCTTTTTCTGCTCTATTTTTACTCAGCTTCCAGCAAGAGCGGACCCTATCATAGAGCTCAACCGTTTCCATGTCAGGATCAAAATAAGTATTGATAGTAATCAAAATAGCCTGATCTTCTACTGTTACTTCCTCTGTATCATATTTAATGATAAGGCTACTGATATCTGTTCTGCCAAATTCTTTTGAATGGTATCCACGTTGAATATTTGTTAAATTATCTTTTGAAAAAAGATCAATAGCAACAGCTTCAGCAATTTTTGCTTCATTTTCATCTAATCCATGATGTAATATTTCAATACGAGGTTCAACTCCTTTATCAAATAAATTCATAATTATTTTTGATTTTTCATGAAATTCTTTTTTAATATCTTCTGACTTCATTAAATAGAGCTTCTTTGCTTCAATTAGATGAGAAAAAACTCTATTTCCTTTACCTTTTCCTATATAAAATGGATATTGCTCATTTGGCTCAAAGTATGCGTATACATAATATCCAAGCTTTTTCTGCACTTCAAAAGAAAATTCTTTTATCATAATGCCTCCAATGTGATAAATAACTACTGTGGCAAGATATGCTTACACAACGTTCTTCTTTTACTATGTCATATTTTAATTAATTTTCTTCACCTTTTCAACTGGAAATAAATAAATGCTTCTAGACAGTCCAATATCGTGCAAAAATATTCTATAATTAGTATATAAAATATACATTCAGAGGTCGAGGAAAAATGATTTAGAAATAGGATCAAACTTATAAATTGCAGCCCAGAGCTAGATAGAGTAGACTTATAAAATTGACGAGGTAGCAACAGTAATGCGTGTGCATGCTACGCAAACCTTTCAGCCAGGCAAATGTCCGTTTCACTACCCAGCATCGAGTGGGATTCCTTTGGCCCTCGCGTATTTCTTCCCTTCAGCTGCGAATATGCTCCTTAAATCCATTCAGGCGGATATTATGTAAAATCTTGCAAACTAATCATGTTTAGATTACATTCTATTCAAGATATATTAGAAATATCAAAGTCTAATTTTACTCTTCGGAAGGAGATAGAGATGGCACTCGATGATAAGGATATTTTTGCAGCGATTTTTGCAAAGCATAGTAATCAACCCATCGAATACGTTATGGCTGAATACGAGAAGGCCAAACGCCTCAATATGGAGATCGAAAAAAGGCTCATGGAGCAGGCTGACCCTGTAGCGCCTGTTAAGCCTGTGGCTGCTCCGGTCAAGCATGTGGCATTGATCCCTGAAATCGAGAAGAAGCCTGTTCCCCAGAAGAAGCAGTATACGCAGGCGGATCTGAAGTTCGCTCCTGCTACGGCCATTACGGATAAAAGCATCACTTGTTGCCTTTGCGGTAAGCAAGCTCTGACTTTGACTGCACGTCACTTGGCCCACCACGAGATCAGCGTAGAGGACTACAAAAAACTTTGTGGCTATGAGCCGACACAAAAACTCATGGCTCGGGAATATCTCGCAAAGATGACGGATAATGCCAGACGTGCCCAGGAAGCCAGAGCTGCGAAGCGTATGGAAAAAGAGGGGCAGGAAGGATAAGTTGCTACTAAAAGAGCCCGGCTAGGATGACCAGTCGGGCTCTTTTAGTGATGGATTAGTTTGCCAGTCTTCTGCCAGCCTTGCATGAAAGATATACCTCTGGGCCGTCAGGGCCTTCTTCAACATAGGTGATTTGGTATGTGGCCTCTACCTTACCACCAGCCGAGAGCGAGCTAAAAAATTCAAGAGTTTTTTCTTTTGGGCAGCTGATAAAAACTTGTGCATAGCTTGGTTTCCGAATGGCAAAGCCGACCATCATGCCTTCTTCCTCCATGAAACCAAGATATTCCCCTTGTGTACTTCTGATTGCCAAAATTTGGCTGTCAGAATTTTTATGCTGTTTGATCAAATTGACTGCTTTTTCATACATCGTGTCATAGTAATAGCCATCAGCTTTTGCACTGCCATACTGGTCTGGAGATAGGGAGTTGTTATGTTGAATGACATATAAGTCTCCTATTCTCAGGTAAACAGCTATGGTATAGGCGTCCTCTATGGTGAATCCTTCTTCCTCCATCAAGGCTTTCGCGCTAGTGTCACGCCCAGACTTCAACCACTGACGCTGGTCATTCAAGATTTGTTTTTTATACGCACCGCTAAGTTTATTATAGACTTCTTTCCAAACAGCTGAGAGCTCTTGGTCTGCCTGTTTGAAGTAGGGAACTTGTAATAACTCATTGTATTCATTTTCTGTTAATGCATGCGATTTTGTTGGAAAAACCGTTGTCGAAAGACAGAAAATCAAAATGGCAAATAGATGTTTCATTGTAATCTCCTTCTGCCTGATAAATAGTAATCATTAATATATCAATGTTAAAAAAAGGAAGCAAGTCTGTCGACCTGCTTCCTTTTTTCATCTATTAAAAGAAAACCTTGGTAATAATCACTCCGCCAAGAGCCCCACCAATAACGCATCCAACCAATTGCGGTACGATGAACCAGAAAAATTTTTCCTTTAAGATACTGGCCATGCCACCAGTTGTGATGATGCTGTCAGGTATTGCCAGTTGCCTGATGAAATCGCCAATAAGGGCACCGATGTAGGCCAAGGGGGCAGCAAGGATAAAAATACCGATGCGACCGAGCATATTCACTTGAATGGGGGGGCGCAAGTGATCCCCCCCAGCATACGCGTAAACAAAAGCAACTAGGACAGCGAGAATCGCGTAAAAGGTCTTCATACACTTCTCCTTTGATTGAGGAAAATGAGGTCTAGCAATTTTTGGTAGTGATAATTGCATAAAATGTCAAGAATTGATTTTTATGCTGTTTTTGAAGCTCGCGCTTTCCCTTATTTTTGTACGCAAAAATGGAGGGATACGTGGCTGGGACGAAAAAGCAGCGACTCGCGGTCATAGTAGGTGCGAACATTACCGCACGACGAAAACTGCTGGGATGGAATCAGGCGGCCTTTGCCGAACGTTTGGGGATGGGAGCAGATTCGCTTTCCAGAATCGAACGTGGCCTTGTCGCTCCTCGCTTTCAACGGTTGGAAGAGATCGCTGAAATCCTGGAATGTTCTGTCGCCGAGCTGTTTATGACCCAGGAAGATCTGGAGAAGTACCGGATCAACTTTTCGTCCCCAAAGCAGGAAGAACTGCCGACCGTCACCAGGAGTGAAATCATTTTCCTTGCGGAAAAGATCATCCAGCGTCTGAAATAAATAAATCAAAAAATTTCACATATATATTATCAAAAAGAAACACATGTGGCCTCGGAGGATTCATCTTCCGGGGCTTCTTTTTTTCCGTAGGGAGGTCTCATGCTGGAATACTGTTCTGCTGAAATATCGGAACTGGCCAAGGCTCTTATCGCGGTACAGCGCGAATTGTTGCCTGCGGCCAGAGATGGCACCAATCCTTTCACCCGAAGCAATTACGCCACGCTCAACTCGGTCATGGAGGCTTGCCGTGATGTCCTTCTCGCACACGGTATCTGGATGACCCAGCTTCCTGTTCCTGCACCTGTGGAGCTTGGTCCGGGACATATCGGTTTGCTGACGAAACTCACACATGCGGAATCCGGCCAGTGGCAAAGCTCATTGGCAGTCGTTCCTCTGCCAAAAGCTGATCCGCAGGGGATGGGCAGCGCCATTACCTATGCCAGACGGTATGCTTTGATAGCCATGCTGGGCATAATCACAGAGGAGGATGACGATGGAGAAGCCGCAAAAATACACCCAAAAACATCTGGACGCGTGAAACAGCCGCTAAACAGGGCTCAGCCGCAAAAAGGCTTTCAGGATAGGCGAACACAGGCGGATAAGAATTCAGGCACCTCAAAACGGCAGTATGGACCTTTTGCTGATCTCCCCCAGCTGGATGGCGTGAGCTATCAGATAGTCAACGCACAGGATGGAAGGGAGTGCATCGTGGCGACAGGAGATACCCAGACTCGTAGTGAGATACTTTCGGGAGCGGGTTTTCGTTGGAACGCACAGCGCAAGTTCTGGTGGAAGTATGCCGGAACTGCCTAACCTGAAGGAGAGGACATGACCCCCTCATCTCTTGTACGAGAGAAAGCCCTGCTGGAAGTGATCCGGCAGGGCTTTCTCGTTTCTTCACGTTCCCAGACGCATACCATGCTTGGAGATCGTACCTCATATGTCGGTATGAGCGATGTGGGCAAGTATCTGGAATGTCCCCGGGCTGCGGTGGCTTCCAGGATCTTTCCTGAGCCGGAAAACCTTGATCGCCTGCTTCCTCTGCAACGTGGTCACTGGTTTGAACAGGGTATCGGGGAAGGATTATCTGCGCTTGGCCTGCGTGTTCTCCCTCAGCTGGAGATCGACTGGATATACAAGGATACCCCCATCCGGGCACATCTGGATTTCATCCTGGTATGGGATTCCCCCAGGAAGGCAGTTCGTATTCTGGAGGTAAAAAGTACGGAAAACATTCCTACAGAACCATACCCATCACATCTGATCCAGGTCAAAGGACAAACGAGTCTTTTGGCTGCCTTGTGGCATCAAGCTGTTTTCTCCGTGAGGAACACTTCTGGGGAACAGATATGCCATGCCCGAACCTTTCCGGAGATATGCAAGCTGCAATGGGGACTGATCATACCGGATACTCCAGAGGGAATCGATCTGGAAGGCTGGTTGCTCTACCTATCCATGAAAGACTGTCGGGCATTTGGCCCATTTGTTCCGGGGAAAGGGACTCTGGAAGCTGTAGGCAAAATAGCTGAACAATTCTGGATGGATACCTGTTCATGCAGACAACAGCAGCGTGAACTGGATGCTCTCCGTTATGCCAGGGGATTCCATCTTCTGTGCGCTACCTGCTCATTCAATGAGGGATGTCCCAAATTCCGTCAGGGGGATTTTCAACCGCAATGGGAACCTGCTGTGACCAGACTTGAACAGCTCAAGGAAGAACGTTCCACCCTGGATATCCGTATCAAGGAGATCGAAAGCGCTCTCAAACAGGCGCATCAACTCGCATCCACTACGGATTGGATAAGTACAGGACAGCATCGTTTTCGTCTGGGTATGTCATCTGGCCGACGTACTCTGGATCGCAAAGGTTTGGCACAGGAATTGGCGCATATCTTCCATGAGGAAGGTCTTGATCATATCGATGTGGATGCATTGTTCCAGCGGCATGAGCAGGAAGGAAAGCCTGTTGCCCGTTTGTCCATCACTCCCATCCACTGAAATCCCTCATTCTGTAAGGAGACATCATGGGATACTACTCTGAAGTTGGCCTCACCATTTCTGCCGCAGGCTGCAAGCAGCTCACTGGAAAACTGACAACGCTGGAAGATTCGGAACTGCGCACAGTTGTCGAAAACCTGTTGGCGCATGCGGATACCCACTACACGAGCAAAGAAGGCGATCAGCTCTGGTTCTGGAACTGGACCAAGTGGTACAGCACGTTTCCCGAGATCAACTGGCTGCAAGCACAGCTCAACGAACTCGATGCCCAGGACTTCTACTTCATTCGGATTGGAGAGGAATTCGATGATGTGGAGACAGACGGTAGCTGGTGCGAGAATCCTTTTGAGATGGAGGTGTCCCGTGGCATCTCCATGAGAGAAGCTATTGAAGCGTGATCTGTACACCTTTCCTATTCACCCCAAGATCCCTGGTTTCCCATACGGAGGCCAGGGATCTTTTTTCAAGGAGATGACGATGCAAACCATATCAGACGAATTGAGCCGGCTTCAGATCATCGAACTGGATGCTGGCCAGATTTTTAGCGGCAATCCTTCCGGTACTCCCATCAAGGGATATGCCACCCCCTCTCTGTATACCCCCAGGCTGGACCCCAATTACCTGTTCCATGAATCCAGCAGGGACATCATCGTCTGGCTGCTTTCCCCGGAGGAACCTCTGTACATCTTTGGCCCTTCCGGTTGCGGGAAAACATCGTGTGTCAAACAACTGGCTGCACGCTTGAACTATCCCCTGTTCGAAGTGACGGGACACGGCAGGCTGGAGTTCGCTGATCTCACAGGACATTTGACCGTGCATGAAGGGAGCATGTCCTACGAATACGGACCACTTGTGCTTGCTATGCGTTACGGAGGCATCTGTCTGGTCAATGAGCTGGATATGGCTTCACCGGAAGTCGCAGCAGGACTGCATGGTATCCTGGACGGTTCTCCTCTGTGTATCCCGGAAAATGGTGGGGAACTCATTATGCCTCATCCCATGTTCCGATTCGTGGCCACAGCCAATACCAATGGCGCAGGGGATGAAACCGGTCTTTACCAGGGAACTCAGCGACAGAACCTGGCTTTCACGGATCGATTCATCCTTTGCGAGATGGGCTACCCTGATCCCTCTGTGGAAAAGAAGCTCTTACGGGATCGCTATCCGACGTTGCCAGTATCCCTGTGTGAAACAATGGTGGACTATGCCAATGAAGTCCGCAGGTTGTTCATGGGCCAGATGAGTGGAAGCAGTCTGAGCGGCAGCATCGAGATTACGTTCTCCACACGCAGTCTTTTGCGCTGGGGCGCTTTGACCTTGCGTTTCCAGCCACTGGCGAAACAGGGAATCCAACCGGTGACATATGCTTTGGACAGAGCTCTTGCCTACAGGGCTTCACGTGAGACCAGAGCCATGCTGCATGAACTGGCTCAACGCATGTTTCCGCATCTGACAGGGAATGGAAGCGATCTGCTCATGGGAGAGGAAGCACTCGGGTTCGTGAAGCTGCATTGCCAGCGGAGTAGTGCTGTTCCCTATCCCCGTATCTTCCTGCGCAAGGAATACGTACTGGATGGGCAAACTCTGACCAAGGATTGGGTAGGCGATGCCGGTGCTGAAGGAGTAACGATTACCTGGGGACGTACCGGACAAAGCGGACAGCAGCATTTCGTTCCCGTGGATACCTGCAAAGACAAAAGCCCCATACTGGAACTGACATCCCGAGCCGCCAAAAAATTGCGTGAAGGGTATACCCTCATCAAAACCAAAAGCTCCATTTAGGAGGATCATATGACCCAGATCATTTCCGATATCCGCATCCTGGACAATCTGCTGGCTCTGAACCTGGATATCAGTCTCTGGTCAGCTCGGAAAAAAATGACCGTGGAAGACTTCGGTGGCGCTGAACTTCCTCCTGAAGACCTGGCTTCTTTGGGTTCCAAGCGTATCGCCGATCCCAGTTCGTTGAAGATTTTCTCCACCTTGAAAGCCCGTGCTTTCAGTTTTCTGGACAGGCATGGAGTACGTTTCATGTCTGGTTGGGCTATCCCGGAAGAGAAAGCTGGTGCCATCATCCAGGAACTGGTGGCCATCCGAGACGAATTCCTGCGGGAAAAAGAAGCATTCCTGGCGGATTATGATGAATCCGTCAAAGCCTGGATAGACAAGCATTCCCAGTGGTCGGAAATCATCCGAGATTCCACGGTGAGTCCTGAATATGTTCGGGATCGCATGGACTTTCGCTGGCAGCTGTACAAGGTATCCCCCCTGGAGCAGCATCCTGATGAAAAGGCAGTTCTGGAATCTGGTCTGGCGGAAGAAGTGGAAGGGCTCGGTAACACTCTTTTCGATGATCTGTCCCGGACTGCAAAGGATATCTGGAAGCGTGTTTATGAGGGAAGGACAGAAGTGACTCACAAGGCCCTGTCACCTTTGCGCACTCTCCAATCCAAACTGGTGGGACTCAGCTTTGTGGAACCTCATGTGAGCCCTGTGGCTGATATCATCCAGTCCGCTCTGGATAGAATGCCCAAAAGAGGGAATATCACAGGAAGCGATCTGATCCTCCTGCAAGGTCTTGTCTGTCTTCTCAAGGACAGTCATGCGCTCATCCTCCATGCCCAGAAAGTCATCGAAGGAAATTCGACCGGTTCCGTTCTGGATGCGTTGCTCAAAAAGGATGAAAGCGTTCAGCCGGATGAGGACAATCCTTTCGGGACTGCTGAGTTGCCTGTGTTGCCGGAAGTCGTTTCCGCACCGGCACTTCCTGAGATTCCCAGCATGGGGTTGTGGTGATGCAGCTGCGAGAGAAAGATATCCTGGGCTGTTTGCCTCTTCTGGCTTCCGTACTTGGGAATACCTACGGTGTGCATGTGCGTATTGGTGGGTCTGATGCCTGTACGAATGGGAACATGATCCAGTTACCGTCATTGCCTGTAGACTGTGGGGAAGAGCTGCTGCTTCTGGTCAGGGGCTTTATCGACCATGAATCCGCCCATATCCGGTATACGGATTTCAAGGCATTCAAGGAGGCTGCTCTGGATGCGGTAACGAAAAATCTGTTCAATGCCATCGAAGACTGGAGAGTGGAAAACAGACTGGCTGCGGTATTCCCGGGATGCAGGCACAATTTCCACGAGCTGATACGCCGGTTCTTCGTGGAAGATGCGACCAGAGAAAGAGCGGGGGAAATATCCTTCGCTCTTTCTGTTTTGAACTATGTGCTGCTGACAGTGCGTTCCTGGGATGTCCCTGAAGTGTCACAACCACTGAGAGAGGAAATAACCTCTCTGGATACTCACTTCCCCGGTATGCGACAGTCTCTGGATTTCATCATTGCACAGATCAGGCAGGGATGCCCAGATACGTCCAGTGCCATCCATTATGCCCGCCAGTTGGCACATTGCCTCACGTCCTGGAAATCCCCGTCTCAGGAGAAACAACACCAGGAGAGTGGAACCCAGACGGAAAACACCTCCGCACCGGAAAAAGCCAGAGAAGCAAGCACACCCGAGGCTTCAACTCATGGGACATCATCTGCGGAAAACTCATGCTCACCGGCAGGGGAAACAGGACAGGATATTCTTTCTGGTATCCCGTCAATCGTGGACACTTTGCCAGTAGACATGGGGAATTGGCTGGGGAAGCAACTGGAAGCACATGCAGCGGGAGAGTCTGGAAGAAAGGTCGAGATGGCTGTGGAAGGTTTCTGTGAGGTGCATCTGTTACCGGATCAGGACAGGGAAAAAGCTGTGCGCATGGCAACGGCTCTGAAAGCCAGAATGCTGGGTCTGCTTCAGGCACACACTCTGCGTCATGCTATTTCCGGCAGGCAGGGTAAACTGGAGACAGGAAAGCTGTACCGACTGAGTACGGGAAGCCCCAGGATTTTCCAGAAAAGGACCAGCGTACACAAACTTGATACCGCAGTGCATATCCTTCTGGACAGCAGTGGGAGTATGCACGGTGAATCCATCAAACTGGCAGTACAAGCCTGCTATGCTGTGGGGAAGGCATTGGAACATCTGTCCGGTATATCCCTTGGGATCACTTCCTTTCCAGCCTACAGAGAGGGGAAGATCGGTGTGTTCCCCCTGGTCAGGCATGGGCAGAAAATGACTGACAGGATGCAGATGCAGGCTCATGGAGGAACTCCTCTGGCGGAAGCTCTTTGGTGGGTCATGCACCAGATGCTCATACTCAAGGAAACCAGAAAGGTCGTGCTGATCCTGACAGATGGTGTCCCTGATGACGTGACCCAATGTTTGCAGGCACTGGAAGCGCTGAGAAAGACTGGTGTGGAGGTTTACGGCATAGGCATGAAATTCGACTGTATTTCAAGTCTCTTGCCGGATACCAGCAGCAGGGTCATCTCCAGATTCGAGGAACTTTCACCAGCCCTTTTCGAAGTGCTGCAACATGCTTTGCTCAGGGAGACGCGTTATGACTGAGGAAGTGAAAGCTATCTCCGCAACAGGATGGGTCCTTATCGCCATTGCTGTGCTGAGAGCTATCAAAGTCATCATGGACGAGTGCAAGGATAGCAACTAACTGTCTTGATAAATACCATTATAGCCTGCTTGGGGAGGGAATATCCCTCCCCGGGCTGGCTTTCATTTTTTGTGTACATCCAACTGGCTGATTATCTCCTGATAGCATTGGCTGACAGGAAACTCGCTCCCGTATTGTCGTGTAGCCAGGTGGGGAATCTCGTGACCGAAGATCTGTCGAAACACATCTGTATGCAGGTTGAGGCGTTTGAAGAAGTCACTAAACGTATGGCGTAGAGAGTGAAAACTCTTTTTTCCTGTGATTCCGCAACGCTCGATATATCGACTGAAGAAATTACTGACCATATGGCCGTACTTTGGGCATTTTTCGGTTTTACGCAGCTCAGGGAAAAGGCGTTCCTGCCCATTCAGCTTCATCCTATCAACATATTTGATAAAACCATAGGCCAGCAGATCATTATGTACAGGTATCTTGCGGAATGCATTTCTATTCTTGAGACGCTTGTCGTGATGGTCGGTGTTGATATCGATATACCAGATGTTCTGCTCCTGTCGGATATCTGAACAGTGAAGTTGGCATATCTCCTCAAGACGCATACCGGTATAGAGCCCAATAAGTGGAGCCCAATAAAAGGAAGGATGCTTGACGCTGCTTTCCGTGAATGTCTGGGGAGAGAAGAGCAGGGTGATGTCCTCTTGTGTGAAAGCTTCCCGTAAATCGATATCTCGTCGTGTATCCTTGATTTGCAAGGCTTTCGCAGGGTTGGCAGTGAGCAGTCCCTCACGGATGCCCCATTCAAACATGCTGGCGACAGCTTCCACAGTCACATTGACGGTTTTGATGCTCAAAGTGGTTGCAGGAGACATGGCCAGTATTTGCGAGATGCTTTTCCCTTTGTACAGTGGAGATTTTTTCCTGTTGGGCGGAAGTTTGCGTAGCGTATCCCGATAATATCGCAGGTCATCTCGTTGCAGCTGAAGGATATCCCTGTCTCCCAGGATTTCTATCAAGGTTTCCAGTCGTCCTTGCTGAGTAGTCAAATTATCCGCCGTCCAACGCTTATCCGCCAGTTTGCTCTCTGTATAGCGCCGGATGAAGGTAGAAAGTCGAATCCCACGTTTTTTACGGGAAACGTGTACCGGTGAGGCTTCAGGTTCCGCAGCTACAGTGACAGGAGCACTGTTATTCAAGTATCGCTTGAAGATTTCACGGATGGTATCAGGGCTCAGGTCATTTCGGGACAAAAGTTCTTCACGCAATAACAGCAAGGTATCAGGGCAGAGCATCCCGTGAGGATGGTCTGTCCTGATACTGTTTTCAGCGGAACAGGAAGCCACCGAAGAGTAAGCCAAAGCCCCGTCAGGTGATATGGCAGCTACGTGTTTCCCAGGAAATCTTGCTGTGGAAAGTGGGGAAATGTTTGCTGTAACTGGTTGGGATAGTGGGTGAAGACAGGTATCCTGACAAACAGGTTTCTTGGCAAATGGAGTGAACCCTGTGGCCGAATATGCTGGTTGCCGATCACAAGCAAAAGAAGGAGCCGTGAAGCCTTTTGCATCTCCTGCATCCATGCTGTTTGTGACCGTCATTGCTGGTGCTTGGGAAAAAGAGCAGGGCAGAGCCGTTTTTCGGGGACCACGTTTCCCGTATTCACTGACATCCTTTCCCTGCATGGAAGACAGATGCTGGATAAGGATATGCCGCAGCGTGGGAAGATCAGGTACGCCAGGTAACGAAGCATGCAGCAAGGCAAAAAGCTGACAGGCAAGCAGCTTGGCTTCCTGACGGAAACATGTTCCCAGGCTCAGGCGTATCTCGGCATTCCCCAGACGTTTTTTGGCAGCAGCAGGCAGAGCACAACGGAAATAGAAGATGCGGCCCACACAAAGAAGATGCTGACCGGAACGGCTAGGTGCTGGGTGGGAGTGGCAAGTGCCGTGCGGGTGAGCGGAAGAAGCGGCAGCGGATGGCATTTGAGGCACCTTTTGTACCACCTGTTTGACCCAAATTCGTCAAGGCAGGAAAAACAGGGGGCGGGCTGGGCTTGCTGCGCTGCTCGAAACAATAAAAA
>ERZ773116.390-NODE-390-length-50048-cov-40.841978_pt1 | contig 50048 bp, 45 predicted proteins | sample MGYA00580563_ERZ773116 | MGnify/ENA primary metagenome ERZ773116 (study PRJEB29015, sample SAMEA2737864) | human gut metagenome | biome: human gut; feature: human-associated habitat; material: faeces | place: China | collected 2012 ... | reverse complement strand
CATAATAACAAATGCAGGGCTAAATGTAAAGCAGTTATGCAAGTATTCAATTCCCTTTGAGCGTCATAATATCCGTATCATCAAAGAGTTCAGGATAAACGGCCTTTGCGCTTGCCTCCACGGCATCCGTAATGTGCTGCGACATGACAAACTTGTACCTCTCAGGAAATGGTACCAGCCTCTTGTTCTTCACTGCTTTCACATCCTGAAAAGCAGGATTCGACAGGATCTCCTGAGCAAACTCGCTTTCAGTGATCCGCAGTCCGGATTGCCAGACCGGCATAAGGATCACGTCCGGATTAATTGCAGGAAGTACTTCCATGGAAATGAAAGTACTGCTGCCGCGGGGAATTTCATGAGCGTCATAGATAGCTGCACCATCCTTCACATGCGCCATTTTGAGAATGTCAGAGAACAGCGTTCCCCTTTTCCCCAGGATCCCGCGGAAGGTAATCCCCAATGCCGTTCTTTCCTGATCCGGAGGAATCACGGAGAGTTTCTTTTCCAGAGCATCGCGCTTTTCCCGCATATGCTCTATCATCTCTTTCCCCTTACCCTCTTCATCGACTGCGTTTGCAATCCCCTGCACTCTGGTTTCCATCTCATCCCAGTCCTTCGGGATGATCGATACAAACACAGGCACGCCGGATGCAGAGAGTGTCTGGACAAAGTTGGCTGGCGTTTCTGTGGACACTAGTACCAGATCCGGATTAAGCGCCATAACGGCTTCCGGATTCAAGTCTAGTGTGCGGCCTACCGCTTCCTTTTCCTTCTTCGTCACAAAAGTGATTCCTTCATCCCCTGCATATTTAGAAAGCGCGCTGATTCTCCTCGTACTCACAAGCCCAAGCAGGATTTCATCCGTGCCATACGTCAGAGAAACGATACGCGATGGCTTTTCAGGAATCCTCACTTCTCTTCCTGCCCCATCGGTCAGTACGCGTCCGGTCGAACTCTTCTCAGCCATGCAGCCGGTAAGCGTGGTCATTGCAAGAAAACAGCAAAAGAAAATCAGAAAAAACTTTTTCCTAACACCTCTCAAAGAAAGCAGATTCTTTTATTTTTCTCTTCATTTCATCAGAACGAATAACTGTATGAAACCGTCCAATGGAAGGGCAGATCAACATTTTCTGAATCATTAATAGGATTCTTCCGGTCAAGCAGATTATACAAGTTCAGGGTAACAGCCTGTTCCTTATTAGGAGCATAGGAGAACACGGCATTCAGGAGAGAACTGTTTGGCGTCTTATGATCCCATCCTTTCGTGTTCTTTGCGATAGAACCGTCCCGTGTATAATGGCTATCCTGCCTGTCAGAAATCAGGAAGTAATTGAGTCCTCCATAGAACTTCCCTTCTTCATAGGACAGGCTCGCGCTTCCCTGAAGCCTTGCTTCGCTCTGGCGCCATACGTCACTGTTATAATCCTTCATCTTCGGATTAGAAATGGAAGCTCCTAATGAATAACGCCAGTTGCTGTTAATGATATGTTCATATTCCACTTCCAGCCCTGTATTCTTAAAATCGCCGCCATTGACCTGGACATTGATATTATCAGCGCCGCCATCAATCAGCTCAGACTCATGCACCCATTCGAATTTATCCTTGATATCCATATGGAATACATCGATCTTCAAGCTGTCCTTGCCGGTAATATACTTTGTACCAAATTCATATGTCCACCCGGACTGTGGCTTTATATTCCAGTTCTTAAGCTTTGATGAATAATATTTAGAATTAATGGCCAGCATGTCGAATGATTCGCCCACATTCGTATAGAGGCTCCAGTCGTCCGAAAGCTTGTAAAGGAACTGAACCTGCGGCAGGAATTTCTTATTGGATTTATCCCATCCGTTTGACTGATTCACAAATTCACGTGCGCCGAAGATACCGGTCATCCTGTCATTAAACTCATGGCTGTAAGATGCAAACAGACCATAGTTGCTTCTGCCGATATGATCTTCCCCATTCAACGATTTATAATGTTCATATTTATAATCAAGACCTGCTGTCAGGCTGTCTTTCCCATCGTTTAAGTACCAGGTCTTCTGGTTATTGAAGTTAAAATTATAGACATTATAATTGGTTCCCCGTGCTTTGCTCTTTACAGATCCGTCTTTATTAAACTTTGTATTGGTGCTGTCCAGCCTTCTGTTATTGAAGGCCATGATGGATTTGAAATGACTTTCCTCATCATTGTATATCAAATCCATGGTATTCTTTACATCATTATAATTATAGAGACCCGTGCTTCCCGTATAAATCTTTCCGGTTTTCTTCCCATCCTTGACTTCCTTGGCCCAGCGGTTCTTATTCGATGAAAAACGCATCCAGTCAAAGGTCAGTTTATCCGTCAAATTAATAGAGGTGAAGAGGTTCGTCCTATGCCCCTTGTCATTTTCCCAGCCATACTTAGACTTTGGAAATATAGTGCTCGGATTATTAAAACGATCGAAATTATCGCGGTTAAAGGAAATGAAATACTTTTCCCCGCTGGTGCTGACCTGATACCCGTTGGTATAGTTGCCGTAGGTAACCTTGGCGGTCGTTTTATCTTCTCCGCCTTTTTTCGTGATAATATTCACAACGCCGCCCATCGCTTCAGCGCCATACAAAACGGAGCTTGGTCCCTTGATGACTTCAATTTTCTCCACCGCATCAATCGGGACGCCGCTCGTTGAAGAATAATTCATGATATTAATAGGAGCTCCATTGACCAATACCAATGTCCCCTTATCAAATCCACGGATATAGAAACGGCTCTGGGATCCTCCCAAATCATCCCCGTCACTCGTGTAAGAATAGGCTCCTACATCCACCGTATGCCCCAATGCATCTGCGACGGAAGTATACCCCTGTTCCTTGATTTCTTTCGCTGTAATTACCTGGACCGCTGCCGGAATCTCTAAATCCTTCTTCTCTGTTCTCTCAGCAGTAACGACAACCGGGTTTAATTCATATACATCTTCGGCAGCAACTATATAACCGCCAATTGACGTACATGCTATTAATTCAGCGGCAACTAGAAATTTTAACTTCTTCATGATAATCCTCCCTGTGAATTATCTATCTCTATCAAATCTCCCCAATCAGATAGAAATAATAAAAAAATTGGATAATAATTAAATAATTATTACAGCCTTTCATATTATAACGTTTCATTAGAAATAAGTCAATAAATAAATAGTATGCCCTAATTTATCTCTCATTCGGCATTAATTAATCACATTGGAAAAGAGGCTGCAGAAATACAATCATTTCATCACAGCCCCTTTAACAGCAGTATTCCAATATCCTGTAAGTATATGATCAGGCCCTTCTGCTTCCGTATTCTGGCAGATGCCGTGCCTTTTTCTGTAAAAGCATACTTACATATTCATCTTGTTAGAACTTGTATTCAACCCCTGCCATGAAGTTTCTGCCAAGATCATAGAAATTCGAGGTCGAGGAAGAAACGATATCATGCCTGTTGAATACATTATCAATGTTCAGGAATACACGGCATTCTTCATTGGCCTTGTAGGAGAAATTCAAATCAGTGAAGCACTGTGCCTTGAAGTCTTCGTAGGGATAAGCATCCCTCTTTCTCAGGGAGAGTACATTCATTTCAAAGGATGTCGTCAGCTTGCCTGTCGTATAGCTGGCTCCTGCATTGAACTGCAGTTTGCCATAATAGTCATGCCAGTTCCCGTTATTTTCTCCATCTTTTCTCTTTTCAGGATGACTATATGTAATGCCGGCATGGTAAGACAGATTTTCATTTTCCTGACGCGAGAAGTCGAGTTCGACGCCAGTGTTCCGGATGTCGGTATTCTTATAAGATACTTCCGGCCATTTATCTGTATCCGCATCAATATGATTCTTGATTCTGTAATGGAATACATCAAACCGCCATGCAGACTTACCGATATTCTTCTTAACGCCTAATTCGTAGTGATTGCCTGATTCAGGTTTAAGATCCGGAACGCCCAGGATATTTCCGCCGCCATAAAGCTGCGTGAATGTCGGCATCATGAAGGATTTTCCTGCTTTGGCATAAAGAGAAGTATCTTCATCGAAGGAATGAATCCAGTTGATTTCAGGCGTGAACTTATCGTATTTGTTGCCTGCTTCATCCGCTTCTGTCCAAGTTTCGCGGAAATTCAGATCCACTTCGTCCTTCTCTGTGAGATTATATGCAAGCTGGCCGAAAACAGAGTGCATGTTTCTCTCATAGCTATTTATCGAGCCAGCCGATGACAGGTATCCGCCAACATACGTATCCGATACTTTCTTTGTTTCCAAATCTCTCTGGAAATTGTATCCCAGCATGAAGGAACCTTTATTAAAATGCCAGCGATTGGAAACATCAAGGCCGATCGTCTGGTCTTTATAGGTCGTTGAATTCCGGTCTTTCCGGCTCGGATCAAACTGTTCAGGATGCGCGACTGACACTTTCCCTCTTTTCAGTGTTGCTTCCTGATAAGCAATGAGGTTTCTTGTTTTCTGATCTTTTTTGTTATAGAAAATGGATGCCTTCAGATCGCCATTATCAAAGTGCAGCTGCATCAGATTGGATTTGGTACTATGAAGTGCATCTTTGAAATCAGCACCTGTATTGGGCTTATAATCATGCCCATCATACTTGTAAACATAATGGTCGCTGTTTTCACTATATGTATGTGTGAAATACAAATTGTCGTTAAAATTATAACGCCAGTTCAGATTGCTGTGTTCGCCGCGGAGGATGTTATAGTACATCCCTCCATTAGGTGTGGTTCCTCTCGCTTTCTTTGCCGGTTTGGTAGGACTGGAAATATTTGAAATCCTCCCGGTATGGTCATAGGTATAAGTCATTCCAAATTTTCCTGCCTGTACAGAACCGGAATAATTCTGGATGCCATAATTCCCAAGCCCTGCGCGGATCATATTTTCGCGGGTGCCTTTTGTAATGATATTGATAACGCCGCCGGATGCTTCCGAACCGTAAAGCACCGCTCCGCCGCCCCTGACGACTTCAATCCTGTCAACAGAATCAACAGGTATATCCTCAAGATTATATCGTCCGGCCTGATTGATCGGAACGCCGTCTACCAGGACAAGAGTGCCCTTCTCGTTGCCACGGATAACGGCTTTATTTGTCATTGTCCCCTGAGAAATATTTCTGGGGCCCTGCGCATGAATAATAATGCCTGTGCTGTACCGCAGTGCTTCATGAACCGTAGTTGCACCAGATTTTTTAATGTCCTCCGATGTAATGGTCTCAACTGATGCAGGCGTCTTCAGATCTGTTGTTTCCATGCGCTGGGCAGTGACGATGACTGGATCCAGTTCGTAAAATGTATCCTCTGCATATGCGCTCCCACATCCCATCATGGCTATGACTGCACTCAGCCACACTAAATTGCTTTTTCCCTTCATAGCAATCCTCCCTGTAACACACCGATTCCGCGCCGATCTCCCTATCGGAGCAGAATCATTGACATATAGCGGGACAAAATAAATATTTTGCGTCCCATTCTCAATATTATGATATATCGCTAAAATTGTGTCAATCTTTTAATAATATAGAATTAATTTATACCTCATTAAATCCCAATTCCATATTTCTTATTAAGCTTATATCGAAATATGCTAAAATAAAGGCAAATGAAACTAACACTGGGAAAGAAAGCTTTCCCGGATTCATTCTGTGAGGTGATTCTATGTTCCATCATCAACTGGCGGCCATTCTTGCGGCGGCCGCTCTTACACTTTCGGCAAATGTCTATGCATCTGAAACCCCTCAGCCTTCTGAAGCTCTTTCCCCTGTCCCCTTTGCAGCGGGCGTTGAAAAGGATGGCAAGTGGGGCGCGCTTGACGCGTCGGGCAAGGTCGTCATTCCCCTTTCTTATGACAAGGAAGCAGTTTCCCTTTCTGATTCTGAAGACCAGGAAGCTGACCTTGCGAGCCAGGCGGGCCGTGACAACCTGATCGAGGTATCAAAGGGCAAGCTTCGCGGCTTCTACAACAGGGAAGGCAAAGTCATCGTCCCTGTTTCCTATGAAAGCCGTTCTGTCTGGAAGGACAATGCGCTTGCGCTCAAGCTTCCCGACAGCAAGATACGCTTCTATCGGGAAGACGGCACTGTCATCTCAGATCACATGTATGATCAGGTCTCTGATTTCCAGGGCGGCTCTGCCATTGTCAAGCTGGATGGCAAGTACGGCTACCTTTTCTATGACGGAAAGGAAATTGCGCCTCTCTACCAGGAAGCGCGCTGGTTTGCTGAGGGGCTTGCGCCTGTAAAGATGGACGGGAAATGGGGCGTCATCAATCAGACCGGCGCCGTTGTCATCGAGCCTTCTTATAAGGATTCAGGGCCATCCTTCAGCAGCGGTCTTCTGGCAGTCAAGAATAAGGAAAATCTCTGGGGTTTCATCAATAAGGAAAATACACCTGTCGTACCCTTCTCTTATGAAGAAGCTGTACCTGTTTTTTCCGAACACCTGACAGCCGTCAAGAATAAGGAAGGCCTCTGGGGCTTTATCAATGACGAGGGAACGGTTGCTGTAAAGCCGCAGTTCAAGCGCGTCATGACAGAATTTTCTGAAGGCCTGGCAGGTGTCAAGACAATCGACGGCGGCGCTTATATCAAGCCGGACGGGACGATTGCTTTCATGGCTGATTATGACATGCTCTTCCCCTTCGAAGATGGTCTGGCAGAAGTCAGGAAGGGCGAGGTCAGGGAAGAAGGCGTCGTACGCCGCTATCCTGTCTCGATCGGAATCGGCTGGGGCTGGGGCCACTGGCTGCGTCCCCACCATCACCACCGCTATCACAGCGGATGGGGTTTTGGCATCGGTTTCCCGCTCTGGGATCCGTGGGGCTATGAATACGGAACGGTTCCAACCGTCCTTGTCAAACGCGGTTACATCGATAATACCGGCAAGGTCATTGCAAGCACGTCGAATGCTCGCGTCTTCCCGGCATCGAGCCGCGGCATCCTTGTTTTCAATAATGACCGCTACGGCTGGGAAAACAGGAGCGGCACATTCATTGCCCACATCGCTTACAAAGCAGTCATCCCCGTCGATGAAGCAGGCATCCTCATCTGCAGGAATGACAAGGGAGACTGGGGCGTCCTTTCCATGGACGACGGCAAAGAGCTCGTTCCCTTCTCTTACGATGAGATCAAGTACCTGGGAAGCTCGATCCTTTCCTATAAGCAGGACGGGAAATACGGCATCCTTGATAAGGATGGGAAAGTCATTTCCGCTCCCCTCTACCGCGAAACGGGCACTGCTTCCTGCGGCCTGATTCCTGTGAAGGATGATGCATGGAAGGTCATCAGCTATGATGGCAGCGACGTCATCGTTTTCCCAAAGAAGATCAGCCAGATGACGTCCTTCATGAATGACAGGGCCGGTGTCAAAGTCGATGGCAAGTGGGGCCTTATCGATACAAAAGGAAACTGGATCGTTTCCCCAACGTACGATAACCTGAAATTCTTTGAATAAATTCACAATAAAACCGCTTTGAAGCATTTATTGCTTTCAAAGCGGTTTTTTCGTTTACAGAATTGTTGCCAGAAGGAAGAGAAGAATCAGGAGAAGCAGCATCTGCATGTTGTTTCTGCTCCTGACCTTTCTGTCGGTCACATGCACGCCCCAGTTCCATTTCGTATAAAGGACCAGCGTGATCCAGAGCATGAAGGAAACGAGGGTATATTTCAGGATGGAATCAGGCACAACGCCGGGAACAAGCCCTCTTTCCGAAAGCGGTACGAGAATCAGCATGATGCAGACAAGGATCGTCAAAGGATAGAGGAAGACCTTCGGCGCCTCCCTGACAATGAAAGCTTCTTCTTTTGTCATCCTGTAATGCAGAAGATATGTCTTGATAAACCAAAGGCATATGAAAATGGAAATAATATCGCCAAGGTAATTATTCATGAGCTGCTCTCCTCCAGTGTCCTGTATTACTTACTATTATCTGTCATCAGGCGCTGCATGACAAGCAGGATTATCTGTTTTACTGTTATCTTATCGATAGTTATAAAAATTTTGTGAGATAGCAGGTTTTCCTGCCCAATGATAAACTTAGATATAAATCAAAATAGAATTTCTATCTGTTCCTGCTTTTTCCTTCCTTCAAGGAGTGTGATTTATGAACCGTCTGCATCAATATGTTGCCCGTTTGCTGCACCTGCCTTCTGACGCATCACGTTCTTTTGGAAAACTGCGTCTCGAAGAATCCATCGACCGCATGGATTCCTCCATTGAAACAGCGCCAAAAGCAGAATGGATCCACGACGGCATGACAGACAGTGAAATCGTAAAAGCTGTCTATTACGGCACTTTTCCCCTTCATATCCTTTCCCTTGATATCGACAGGAATATGGAACTGACCTTTCATAACGAAAAGCTCTGGATCATTTCCTTTACAACGATTCCCGAGCACTGGATGATTTACCGCCCCGCCAGAGACTACCTCATCCACGCTTTGACAAAGGGCCTTGGCGTCAGCCCCGGTCTGTCTGAAAAGCACCACCCTTTCTGGGTCAATGATGACGTGACCGCCGAAATCATCAGCGAGGAAAATGCTGACGGCTTATCGAAGCTGACACTGAAAATCGCATCCATGGACATCAGCATGGAAGTCTGGAAAGAAAAGCGCATCCGCGAAAGGCAGTTTTCAAAATCAGGACTTTAAATAATGAATATAAAGCGAGCCGCAGAATGGGCAGTCATTCTGCGGCTCCTTTTTTCGTGCATTTATTTCAGCGGGCGAAGGTATTTCCCTGTGATGCTCTTGGGGGAATCTGCAATTTCTTCCGGCGAACCGCAGGCAATGATGCGTCCGCCCTCTTCTCCGCCGCCCGGGCCCATGTCGATGATGTAATCGGCATTCCGTATGACGTCAAGATCATGCTCGATGACAATGAGCGTCGCGCCGTGGTCGACAAGTGCGCGGAATACAGAAAGGAGTGTCCTTACATCGAGCGGATGGAGGCCGATGGTCGGTTCATCAAAAATGAAAATCGTATCTTCCTGGGCGCGCCCCATTTCGCTTGCCAGCTTGAGCCTCTGCGCTTCCCCACCGGAAAGTCCCGGCGTTTCTTCTCCCAGTGTCAGGTACCCGAGGCCCAGTTCCCTCAAAACCTCGAGTCTTCTTTTGACGAGTTTCATGTCCTGGCAGAATCCGAGCGCATGATTCACATCCATGTCCATCAGTTCAGGAAGGGATCTTGCTTCTCCCTTTTTATTCACAAGACGGATGCCTTCTGCGTCCTTCCCATAGCGCGAGCCATGGCAGGACGGGCAGGGAATCTCCACATCCGGCAGGAACTGTACATCCAGGCTGATGACGCCTGTCCCGTCACAGACTGGACATCTGAGTTTTCCCGTATTGTAAGAGAAATCTCCTGCTTTGAATCCCTTTTCCCTGGCACCTTCGCTCCTGGCGTAGATTTTTCTCAGCTCATCATGGACATTCGCATAAGTCGCAACCGTCGATCGTACATTGATGCCAATCGGCGTAGAATCGATAAGTTTGACATTCTTTATGCCGGAAGGATCGATAGAAGGCACATGGCCGAGGAGTTTTTCGCCTGCAAGCGCTGCCAAAAGTCCCGGGATAAGACTTTCAAGCACCATGGTCGTCTTTCCAGAGCCGGATACACCTGTCACGACCGTGAGCCTTCCCTTAGGGATTTCTGCGTCAAGCGGCTTTACTGTATGGATCGGCCCCGTTTTCATCCGGATGCATCCTTCGCTGAAGATTTCTTCCTTGGGAATAACAGGAAATACGCGGCGCGGATAATTTCCGGAAAGGAAACGGCCTATTTTCGACTTTGGATTTTTGCCGATTTCTTCGACAGTCCCCTCTGCAATGACATTTCCTCCATCACTTCCCGCATCAGGCCCCATTTCAACAATCCAGGATGCTTCTTTCAGGATCTGCGTGTCATGATCGACAAGGACGACGGAGTTCCCGTCGCTGACGAGATCTTTCATGACGCCGCAAAGCCCCTCGATATTCGAAGGATGAAGTCCTATCGACGGTTCATCCAGGACATAAAGGACGCCGGTCGTCCTGTTCCGGACCGCTCTTGCCAGCTGCATTCTCTGCCTTTCGCCGGTAGAGAGCGTGCTTCCTGCCCTGTCCAGCGAAAGATAGGACAGGCCAAGATCCATCAGCCCTTTTGCTGTCCTCAGAAATGATCCGCAGATGCTTTCAGCCATCGGACGCATTTCTTCCGGAAGAGACTCCGGAACGCCCTTCACCCATTCTGTGATTTCACCAAGGGTCATGCGGCATGCTTCATCGATTGAAATCCCGCGAAGATGCGGCTTTCTGGCAGTCTCTGAAAACCGGCTCCCTTGGCAGTCAGGACATGTTTCCTCTTTCAGGAAACGGCTGACGCGCTTCATGCCCTTGTCATCCTTGACTTTGGCCAGCGCATTTTCCACGGTATGGACGGCGCTGTAATACGTGAAGTCGAGTTCGCCTGCTTCATTGGAACCGTTCTTCGGCCTGTAGAAGATATGCTTTTTGACAGCCGGCCCATCATAGACGATTTCCTTTTCTTCATCCGTGAGGTCCTTGAACGGGATATCTGTCCTGACGCCCATTGCGCGGCAGACGTCTGTCATAAGAGACCACATCAGTGTTTTCCAGGGAGCAACGGCGCCGTCGTCAATGGAAAGATTTTCATCGGGTATGAGAGACGCGCGGTCGACCATGTGCACCATGCCCGTACCTCCGCATGTGCGGCAGGCACCCTGGCTGTTAAAGGAAAGCTCTTCGGCTGAAGGCGCATGGAAATGAACGCCGCAGACGGGACAGGTAAGTTCCTTCCCTGCTGCCACATTCAAAGAAGGCAGGACATAATGCCCGTTGGGACATTCGTGGCTGGCCAGCCTTGAATACATGAGGCGGAGCCCGTTCAGAAGCTCCGTTCCCGTACCAAAGGTAGAGCGAATTCCCGGCACCGCCGGTCTCTGATGAAGCGCAAGAGCAGCCGGAATGTAGAGCACTTCATCCACATCTGCTCTTGCTGCCTGCGTCATGCGTCTCCTCGTATAAGTGGAAAGCGCCTCCAGGTACCTTCCCGATCCTTCCGCATAGAGGACGCCGAGCGCCAAAGATGACTTGCCCGAACCGGAAACCCCTGCAATGCCCGTAATCGTTCCCAAGGGAATATCCACGTCGATATTTTTAAGGTTATGGACGCGGGCGCCTCTGACCTCTATGCTTGATGGCGCATCCGCTGCTTTTTCATACTGTTTCTCCATATTTCCCATCCTTTATTTTCCCTGCAATTGACATTTCACTATATAAAAAATATACTATATCCAAAATTTAAATCAAGTACAGAAAATGCATGTGCCTGCCGCGTAAAGGAGAATTCCTATGGAATACATGACATACGAAGAATACCTGGTCAATGTGAAAAAAGGAATCGTGACCGATCTCGGCCACTGTCCCGTCACGCCGCTCCTCCTGATGCTGCAGGGAAAGTGGAAAGCCCAGATCCTTTATGAACTCTGTATCCACGATACGGCAAGATTCGGACTTTTGAAACGGATGCTCAAAGTAATCACGAATGCATCCCTTACGAAGGCTCTCCGCGAGCTGGAATCTGACGGGCTCATCAAAAGGGAACAATTCAATGAAATCCCGCCCCATGTAGAGTACTCTCTCACGGAAAAAGGAAACGATCTTCAGCCCATTTTTTATGAAATCATGAAATGGGGCTTCCATTACGACAGCGACGGAAATGCCATATAATATTTGATCACCCCTGCATCTGTTTACCTGCAGGGGATTTTCTTTATATAATGATTCGCTCAGGTAAAGCATCTTCATTTCAGCAGCCTCTTATTAGTTCTCATCATAAATTTATTTATTTTAAATATTAAACTTATTTTTATATCATTTTATTCACATCATCTAAAAAATATTATTTTTATCTAATAATTGACTTCGGTTCATTAATAATTGACTGACGTTCATTTATTTTCTATGAAAATTTAAATAAAATTCTCTTTGAATTCTTAACTTTAAATCGAGTTATTGAACACAATCTCATGCCTGTTATGATATAATTAAAGTATAGAAAGATGTGTTTAAATCATAATCAGCCGCTCGATGGATTGATACGGATGGATTCATCTGCAGCGGATGAAATAGATCTTCCATGAAAGGAGGTATTCTATAGAACACCCTTCCGCTTCCCTTGCCCCGTTTCCTTTCCGGTCCGCGGCCGGAGAGGAACAATGCCGCCTCGGAAGGCGATTCCTTCCTGTGAAGAATAAATAAGAACACCCAACTGTTTTCCGTGGAAAGGAGCGCTCGCCATGCCTCTTATCGCCGTATTGAGTCTCGTTCTTTTATTCCTCGGCCACTCTACGCTGGCCGGAATTACTGGTCTGATTTTTGCTCTTCTGTTTCTGGCAGGATTCCGTCACGAAAAACGAATCCTTGTCTTATGGGCTGTCATGACCGGTTTCGCGCTTGCGTTCTTTGTGCCGCCTGGTCTGTTCCTTCCGATCCGTATTGGGATTGCGTCTTCGATCGCCATGCTGGTGACTAAGCTTGTCATGCTCACACTGATCCCTCTTTCCATGGCCTACAATGGCATTTTCAATAAGATCCGTGAGTTCATGCTTCCTGATAATCACAGCTTCCTGTAATCAGCGCACCTGCGGCATGATTCAGGCTCCTTTGCCGCCGCAAAGTCACGGCTCGCAATGCAGTGAAAAAAGCCCGCCTCCATTTGGGAGAGCGGGCTTTTAGTATGCTTATTTCTGCTCGGAGAGCTGTTTTTCAATGCGTGTGAGCGCCATTTCCAGTGTATGCCACCCGAGGGTTGCACACTTGACTCTGACAGGCATTTTAGAAATATCCTTCAGTGTGATGGCTGCTTCGAGTTCTTCGAGGCTTTCATCATCAGTCACCTTGCCGCGGATCATATCGAGGAAAAGGCGGCAGAGGCGGATTCCTTCTTCAACGGTTCTTCCCTGAAGAAGTTCTGCCATCATGGCTGTGGAAGCCTGGCTGATGGCGCAGCCTGTACCTGTATAGGCGAGATCCTTGATCACGCCGTCTTCGATTTTCACTTCGATATCGATATCATCGCCGCAGCTTGGATTATGTCCATGTTCATGCACGGTCGGATTTTCGATCTTGCGTTTGTTTGTCTTGTCTTTATTGTATTCCAGAATCAGATCTGTATACAGCTGTTTCAGTTCCATCAGTCATCATACCCCATGACTTTACGCACGTCCTTCAGTTTATCGAGGAAGTAGTCGACTTCTTCTTCCGTGTTGTAGAAATAGAAGCTTGCGCGGCAGGATGCATTGACACCAAGGTAATGATGCAGCGGTTCTGCGCAGTGATGCCCGGTGCGGATGCAGATGCCTTCTGCAGACATGATCTGTGCTACATCATGCGGATGAACACCTTCGACTTCGAAAGCGATGAGGCCTTCTTTTTCTTCCGGGTTCTTCGGTCCTATGATCTGGATGAACGGCAGTTTCTTCATGCCTTCCAGACATCTGGTGACGAGCTTTCTTTCCTGTGCGCGGATATCATCATATCCGATTGCCTGAATGTACTTGATGGCTGCGACGAGTCCGACAGCGCCTTCGACGTACTGCGTGCCTGCTTCAAACTTGGCCGGAAGTTCTGCAAAGGTCGTCGTCTGTTCTTCTACGGTTTCAATCATGTCTCCGCCCATGAGGAACGGTTCCATTTCATCAAGGAGTTCTTCCTTGGCATAGAGAACGCCGATGCCGCCCATGGAGCACATCTTGTGTCCGGAGAAAGCGAAGAAATCACAGTCAAGATCCTGCACGTCGATCTGCTTGTGCGGTGTGGACTGCGCGCCGTCAAGGACGACGACTGCGCCATGCGCATGCGCTCTCTTTATCAGCGGCTTCGGATCGAATTCAACACCGAGCACATTGGATACCTGGGCAAATGCCAGAATCTTCACTCTCGGATCATTGATCTTCTTGAGTTCTTCTTCCGGGAAATGGCCGGTTTCCTTGTCAATGTAGATATAGTCAAGGACAGCGCCTGTCTTCTCGGCAGCTCTCTGCCAGGTGACGAGGTTGGAATGATGTTCCGCAATCGTGATGAGGATATGGTCGCCCTTCTTCAGGTGTGTCTCGCCATAGGAGCGGGATACGAGATTCAGGGATTCTGTCGTGTTTCTGGTATAAATGATTTCTTTTTCGCTTCTTGCATGGATGAAGTCACGGACGACCTCTTTGGAAGTGTCGTAAGCTTCTGATGCAGAGATGGCGAAAATATGCGCGCCTCTGTGCGGATTGCCATTCTGGTGAGTGACATAGTCCACAACAGCATTGACGACAGGAAGCGGCCTCTGAGTGGTCGCACCGTTGTCAAAGTATACGATCTGATGACCGTTGACCTGGGTTTCCAGTATCGGGAAATCTTTTCTGATTAAGTCTAAGTTCATTTTATCTCCTTGGAATCCAGTTTCCTTCTGACTTCTTCAATCACTTCATCATGCAGCGAGCTGTCCATGCTGTCGATGATCGGACGGATCAGCGCTTCCACAACGATTCTTCTTGCCTCTTCAAGCGAGAAGCCGCGTGTCATGAGGAAGTAAATCGTATTGGCATCGAGCTGTCCTGCGCTGGATGCGTGATTCCCCACAACGTCGTCTTCGGTGCAGAGCAGAAGCGGCAGGGAAATATTCTTGGTATGGGGATCGAGCTGGATGGCATAGTCGCCTTCATCGCCGACAGATCCGCTGCATCCCTTCTTGAAATTCAATGTGCCTCTGAAAATCTTCTTGGCTGTATCGGCCAGTGCGCCCTTGATATCGATCTCGGCATTCGTCTTTTTGCCGATATGGTCGATGTGGCAGAAGAAGTCGAGGTGCTGGTCGCCTCTTGCTGCATAAACAGCCTTTTCCTGCATCGTGGACTTGTCGCCCTCCAGTTTGCCGTAGCTGTGGACGATGACATTCTGTCCGCCAAGTTCGGCAGCCAGGAATACGGCCTTTGCCTTTCTGGCAAGGTGTGTATGTCTCTGGTCATAGATAGTCGCATGCGTCAGGCCTTTTTCCATACAGGAAACGCTGAGGTTTGCGCCTTCCTTCAGATCATAATACGCAGCAATGAGGCAGGTATCGGACGGTGCTTCGCCTTCGATTCTCCATACGAGGGAAAGCTTGGCTTCCTCGCCGAGATAGAATACGAACTGGCCTGCAAAGTCAGGATGAGCTTCATCTGCCTTGAGCGTAATCGTGAGTGATGTTTCAGCATGAGCCGGAACGGTGATGGTGTAACGTCTGCCGTCTGCGGCCGCTTTTACGGTTTCTTTGGATGCCCCGTTGAAGTCTTCCGGAAGCTCTCCCCCTTCTTTGACATATATTATATCGGAGAAGACCGGTTCGCCTGATTTCTCGGGCGCCTCGAACTGCATCGGGGTATCGTTGGTATGAAGGTACCGGTACGTAAGAAGCGACAGTCGGTTGACTCTGATTTCTTCCATATGGTCCTCCTTATCCTATAGCGCCTTCGAATTCAAGATCGATGAGGCGGTTCATTTCTACAGCATATTCCAAAGGAAGTTCCTTTGAAATCGGTTCGGCAAATCCGCGGACGAGCATGGCTTTCGCGTCTTCTTCAGAAAGGCCGCGGCTCATGAGGTAGTAAATATCATCATCCGGGATACGGCCGATCTTAGCTTCATGGCCAAGATCGATGTCATCATTTTCAATGATGATGTCCGGGATCGTGTCGGATCTGGATTCATTATCCAGCATCAGGGATTCACAGCTGATAGTGCCCTTTGTTCCCTTTGCTTCCGGTCCGATGTAAACGACGCCGCGGTAAATTGCAGTGCCGCCTGCTTTGGAAATGGATTTGGAGTTGATATTGATGGAAGTGCCTTTTCCAAGTGCTTCCACCTTGGAACCAGTATCGAGGAACTGACCCTTGCCGGCAAACGTGATGCCTGTGAAATCACAGGTGGAATGATCGCCCTTGAGGATGGTATCCGGATAGAGGCAGGATGTATGGGAGCCGAAGGAACCGGATACCCAGATCATGTGTCCGTCTTCTTCAATGATGGACTTCTTGGTATTCAGGTTGTACATGTTCTTCGACCAGTTTTCAATCGTGCTGTAGCGCAGCGTTGCCCCCTTCTTGACGTAGAGCTCGACGGCTCCGGCATGAAGGTTTGCCACGTTGTATCTTGGAGCCGAGCAGCCTTCGATGAAATGGCAGTCAGCGCCTTCTTCAATGATGATCAGAGTATGTTCGAACTGTCCCGCACCAGGCGCATTGAGGCGGAAATAACTCTGCAGCGGCATGCGTACGTGAACGCCCTTTGGAACGTAAACGAAAGAGCCGCCGGACCACACAGCATAGTGCAGTGCAGCAAATTTATGGTAATTCGGAGTGATGAGCTTTCCGAAATACGGTTTGATCAGATCAGGGTATTCCTTGACAGCGGTTTCGAAGTCAACGTAAATGACGCCCTGTTCTTCCAGTTCCTTCTGGATATTATGATAAACGACTTCAGAGTCATACTGCGCTCCGACGCCGGCAAGAGATTTCTTTTCTGCTTCAGGAATGCCGAGACGATCGAATGTGTCCCTGATATTCTGCGGCAGGTCTTCCCATTTCGCCTTCATATCCGTCTTCGGGCGGATGTAGGTGTCGATATGATCCATATCGAGCTCGGAGATATCCGGAGCCCATTCCGGGAAGTCCATATGATTGTATATTTCAAGAGCCTGCAGGCGCTTTTCAAGCATCCATTCCGGTTCTTCCTTCTTGGCAGAAATTTCACGGATGACTTCTTCAGTCAGACCGTTGTCAGCCTTGTAGGAGTACTCCACCTTGTCCTTGATGTCGTAGATGCTTCGATTGATGTCATCGACCTGGCTCTTCTTCTTTTCTTCAGCCATGATCACACCTCGCTGCGGTATGCGTCAAAGCCATTGGTCTCGATTTCGTCCACCAGTTCCGGACCGCCTTCCTTGACGATCTTGCCGTCGATGAGGACGTGGACAAATTCCGGTGTGATGAACTTCAGGATCTGGTTCAGATGGGTAATGATCAGAAGTGAATTATTTTCATTGTGGTATTCGGAAATGTTGCGGGAAACGATGCGGACAGCATCGACGTCCAGACCGGAGTCTGTTTCATCAAGCATAGCCAGCTTCGGATCCAGGATGCGCATCTGAAGAATTTCGCTCTTCTTTCTTTCGCCGCCGGAGAAGCCGTCATTCAGGTAACGTTCTGCATAGGACGGATCCATAGCCAGATCTTCCATTCTGGATTTCATGAGACGCTTGAAAGGGAAGAGTCTCTGCTGCTTTCCGGAAATCGTCGTCTTGGCTGTACGAATGAAGTTTTCAGTCGTAATGCCGGCAACGGAAATCGGATTCTGGAAAGAAAGGAAAATGCCGAGCTTGGCTCTCTTATCGACAGACAGTTCTGTAATATCCTGTCCTTCAAAGAAAATACGGCCTTCAGTAATTGTATAAACAGGGTTCCCCATGATGGCATGAAGGAGCGTCGACTTGCCGGCGCCGTTGATGCCCATAATCACATGGACTTCTCCCTTGTTTACAGTCAGGTTGATTCCATGAAGGAGTTCTTTCTTGCCTACTGAAACGTGAAGATTTTCCACGCGGAGTAATTCGGTCATTCTATCACCTCATATATTGTAATCTGTATACGTCAGAGAATGTATACAATCAAAATCTTATTCCATTTTATATTATTTACGTGTAGCTGTAAATATATGAAATTTTTTCGATTTGTTTTCCAGCTCTCTCTTGTTCCTGATTTCGGGCTTTTTCTGCCCTTTCTTCCTTATATATGGATTTAACAAGAACAAACCCAAGAAACGCATACTACATATAGTATATCACAAGGGGATACCATCCCCAAAAAGGCAAAATAAAACCGCAAACCCGCGCCCTATACATGGAGAGCGTCTGCTTGCGGTTTTCAATTTCCGTTCACGGGAAGAAGAATTGCTTCCTCCCCTGACCGCATCTGGCACGCGGGGCCCGCAGGCACGCCGCTTGCCGAAAGCTGTCACAGCCAATCATTCCGACTTTGTCTGTTTCCCAGACATATTTGTACCGCTTGTCCTGCCGAAGGACACCGGCCATCCGCCTCCATAGAGCGCGGATGATTATTTATCCTCTGTTGTAATAGGGACCGCCGCAGAAATTTCTTCTGCCGTTCCCGTTAGGGCCGTAAGGACCGCAGGGGTACTGACCCTGATCCTGAGAAGACTGCACCTCTGAACTGTAAGCGCCAGGTCCGTAGCAATAAGGACCATAGGTCTCTGCCCAGACGGTATAACCTCCTGCAAGAACAAGGATACCTGCTAAAGCGGCCAAAATTTTGGACTTCAATGCAGCATCTCCTTTCTCTGGAATATACCCGGCGGTGATCATTCACCACTGTTCTTATTATACCATCGTCATCCAGCATGTATATAGGCAAGACTTAAACAATGCTTAAAGAAAAGATGAACAGCGTCCCTAAACTGTATGCAAAGAAAAAAGAGCAGGTGTTCCTGCCCTCTTTTCATCATTATCTTTGTAATTATTTAGAAGCCGGCTTTCCGAACCATTTTTCATAAATCTTGTCGTATGTGCCGTTTGCTTTCAGTTCCTTCAGCGCTTTGTTGACGCCTTCCTGAAGCTGCTTGTTGTCTTTCTTGAATGCGAATACCATTCCGGAACCGTCTTTCTGTGTTCCAACAATCTTCAGGTCCTTGCCTGCGCCCTGTTTCAGGTAGTACATGGCAACCGGCTGATCGATGACGACAGCGTCAAGCGTATTAGCCTGCAGTTCCATCCATGCCTGGGAATTGGAATCGAGCTGCTTGACTTCAGCAGCCTTGGCTTCCTGAGCCAGTTTGACCTGGTAGGTGCCTACCTGAGCGCCTACATTCTTTCCTGCAAGATCAGCCCAGTCGTTGATCGTGGTATTGTCTTTTCTTACAACGATGCAGTAGCCGTTATCCTTGAAGTATACGTCAGAAAAAGCGACCTGCTTAGCTCTTTCCGGTGTAGCATCAAGGCCGGCAGCGATCATGTCGATCTGTCCGGACTGGACAGCCGGAATCAGTGCATCAAAGCCCATGCTCTTGAATTCCATCTTGCTGCCCATCTGTTTAATGATGGCGTCAGCCAGATCAAGATCGAAGCCTACATATTTATCATTCTCTGTAAATTCAAACGGAGGGAATGTTGTTTCAGAGCCGACACGGATAACAGCAGGAATGCCGCCTTTTCCTGAAGCAGAACTCGATTTGGAATCTCCGCCGCCGCATCCTGCAGCAAGCATAACTGCGGAAGCAGCTCCGACAGCCAACAGAATTTTTAACTTTTTGCCCAGCATATGTTTCATCTCCACAAATGACAACTTACAAATGAATAAAAGGAATCTGCATGAAAATTCATTGCAGATACAGAAAAGCTCTCCGTCCGGTGTATTTCTCCACCCCATCCGGCTGGAATATCCTTTTCCATACATAACTTAATGCATATTCTATCAACTTTATACATTCCTGTCAATAAAAATACTGATTATTCTGTATATGACTGCATATATAATATTTCATTATATATAGGAGAGTGAAAATAGGAGAGTGAAAAAACCGCCTTTGAATAAAATGAATACTCGGCTGCAGGGAAGAATTCTCCCTCTTCTCACCGCCTCTTTGCCCGGCAGATTCCCGTTTTCGTTGACCCCTGCCCGCTGTCATGTTATATTTGAAAGTGCAAATACTCTGAAGACTATGCAAGGCAAAAAATTTTAGAGAATTTAGATATTGTTTATGTATTGTATAAGTTTTTACCTTACTCTTTAGGCAGGGGATTCTTCAAGATATTTCTGCTTCCTCCCCGCCGCGTCGTTTATACACAAAGGACTTCTATGGACATCATCATCAACTTCCTCTATGACTGGGGATACCTCGCTCTCTTCATCTGTATGGCTCTTGAAAACATGAATGTTCCGATTCCCAGTGAAATCATTCTGGGCTTTGCCGGTTTTCTTGTTTCTCAGGAAATTTTCTCGTTCTGGCCTACCATTGCCATCGGGACGGCTGCCGGCATTGCTGGTTCCGTCGCTTCCTACTACATGGGCTACAAAGGCGGACGCGGACTCATATTGAAACATACGGCCAAAGGCGGCCTTACTGCAAGAAAAATGATTGCTGCCAAAGACTGGTTTGAAATATACGGCGGAATCGCCATTTTCACAGGCCGCCTTCTTCCGGGCGTCCGCACGTTCATTTCTCTTCCTGCCGGAATTGCCCAGTATCCGATGCCTGAATTCATCGGCCTTACGATTCTGGGAACGGTTCCCTGGACGATTTTCCTCGTATACGCAGGATCCGTCCTCGGCCACAACTGGCAGAAAATCCTGGACTACAAGCTGGAAATCGCACTCGTCTGCGTCGTCATTTCCATTGCGGTCGCCCTTGGATTCCATTTATATTCAAAGCGAAAACAGAAAGCAAGCAAAGATACCCATGAAAACATATAGAAACTGCATCCTCCTTTTCCTTTTCTGCCTTTTTCTTTACGGCACATTTTCCGGACTGATTCCGCTTCTGGACCCGGATGAACCCGTTTATGGCGAAACGGCCAAGGAGATGCTGGCGACAGGAGACTGGATATCCCCGCGCATCTACGGCGAGTTTTGGTATGACAAACCGCCGCTTTTCTATTGGCTGGAAGCTATTTCCTTCTCGATTTTCGGCGTCTCTACCTGGGCCGCCAGACTTCCTTCCGTCCTTTTAGGCGCGCTGACGCCCTGCTACCTCTTCCTCTCCTCCCGCCGCTTCTTAGGAGAAAGGGCTGCGCTTCGCGCAGGCTTCATCTGTGCCACATCGCTTGAAATCATCGTCCTTGCCAGAAGCTCGGTCACGGACATGCTCCTCTGCCTCACACTGACTGTTGCGCTCATGTCATTCCTGAGAAAAGAATACGCAGCTGCGTATATCGCGTGCGGCCTTGCACTTTTGACGAAGGGGCCTGTTGGATTCGGATTCCCGGCCCTGATTGTCGGTCTCTGGCTCATTTTTTCGCGCCAGTTTGACATTAAGCACATCATGGGACTTAAATGGTACTGGGGCATCCCGCTTGCCTGCCTCGTCGGACTTCCCTGGTACATTGAAATGGGCATGCTCCACGGAGATGCTTTCATCGATACATTTCTGGGCTACCATAATATCACGCGCTTCGTGGCTCCTGAGCACGCAGGGCAGAACCATTACTGGCTCTACATCGTCGTCGTGCTGGCAGGCTTCTATCCATGGAGCGGAACGCTTCCGGGGCTTTTGAAGAGCTTCCGTGAATGGAGAAAAGACAAGGTCATGCTCTACTTCATCGTATGGGCGCTTTTCATTTTCCTTTTCTTCTCCGTATCTTCCACGCAGCTCTTCTCCTACATCCTTCCGATGTTCCCGCCGCTTGCCATTCTTTCTTCCGCTTATCTTGCGCGGATTGAAGAGACAGGGCACATTTCCAAAGCCTTCATCATCTGCCATGTCGTCTTTGCACTGATTACGACCGGCGCCGTCGCTTTTGTCCCCTTTTCTCCGGAAGGCGGACCCATCGTCCACTACGCTATCGCAGGGCTCATGGTCCTTGCTGCCTTCTTCTCGGCAAGCCGCCTCGCAAAAGGAAGGTTCCATGCCTTCTTCATGACGCAGGCTGCTTTGATTCTCGTCTTCGTCCTTTCCGTCTGGGGCGCTTTTGAAAAACCGGTCTCCGATCTTTTCACATCAAGAGCCATTGCGGAAAAGACAGCCGCTGAATCACTCGACCCCGATGTCCCTCTTTATATCGATCCTTTCTACCGTCCGTCCTTTGCTTTCTATGAGGATCTGTACGGAAAAGCGCTTCCTGACTTCGACAAGAGGAAGCAGCAGGTCGATGAAAAGAACAAGGAAAACGGCGTCCTGCTTCCGGGCCTTGAAGAACCTGCCCGCCTGCCGGATCAGGCATACATACTGATTCAGAAAAAGCTTTACAAGAACTGGCCGGATGAGGAGAAGAAGGACCTCACACTCATTTGGGAAAAAGATACGGCTTACCTCTTCCGCAAAGGAAATGGCGAAGGTTCTTTGCAGAAGTAATCACATTTCACTTCATTCAGGGAGGAATCCATTTTGAGCACGAAACGACAGAAAAAAGAAAAGAAGGAAAAAGCAAGGCAGGAAGCGTTCTCTACTTCCCATGTGACAGAGAAATCCCTGGGATTCATCTTCATCCTTGCCTTTGCATTCCTGCTCTGGGGATCTTGGGCCCTCCCCATTACCGATCCCGTCGAATCCAATTATGCGCTGACGGCTAAGGAAATGGTCATGTCAGGCAACTGGATGTCCCCGCAGATTTATGGCATTTACTGGTATGACAAGCCTATCATGGTTTACTGGCTGCTTTCCATCAGCTATTCCATCCTGGGCTTCACCGATCTCGCGGCAAGGCTCCCCTCTGCCTTTTGCGGGGCGCTTTCCGTCACGCTTCTTACCTGGTACGTAAGAAGAATCTTGAAGGACTATATTGCAGCCATCTGGGCAGGGCTCATGCTGGCGCTTTCCTTTGAATTCTGGATCATCTCCCATGCCATCATCACGGACAGCATCCTTCTTCTCTTTACGATTCCGACCCTTCTTTCCGCTTACATCGGCGTCATGGAAGGAAGCAGGAAGCATCTGATCATTGCTTATGCCGCTGCTGGCTTTGCCTGCCTCACTAAAGGCCCTGTCGGGCTTGTCCTTCCAGGCATCCTTCTTGTTCTCTGGTGCCTTTCCATGAAAGAGCCGAAGAAGATTCTTTCCCTCTTCCCCATCACGGGCATCCTTGCTTTCCTTGTCGTCGTCCTTCCCTGGTACGGCGGCATGTATGCCATTCATGGAAGCGACTTCGTTTCCCAGTTCCTCGGCCTGCACAACATAGCAAGAGCTACGGTTTCCGAGCATCCGGAAGACAATCACTGGTACTACTACCTTGTCATCTTCCCGGCCGCTCTCCTTCCCTGGACCGGCATGACAATTTATGAAGCCGTCAGGCAGTGGAAAGAAAAGACCCCGTTCTACCGTTTTCTCATGGTCTGGATGATCGGCACAATCCTTTTCTACACCCTTATGGCGACAAAGTATGTGACCTACACTTACATTTCCATCGTTCCTGCCATTATTCTTTCCGCCATGTGCGCGCTCCTCGTGCGTGAAGGGGAAAAAGCATCGAGCCTCTGCGCTTACGGTGGTTTCTTCTTCCTGATTGCCGCTCTTGTGGCAGGTACCATTTACATCAAGGAAGGAAGCTGGCTTCTTTTCTACGCTGTCATCCTTTACGCCGTATGGGAACTCATCCTCCGCTGGAAAAAGAGCAGCGGCCGCCGTCTGACAGTCATTTCCGCCGTTACTGCTTCGGCTTACCTCTTCATCATCATGGAAGGACTTCCCAACTACCTTCCGTCGCGTTCCATCATGGACTCGGCCAATGATATCCATGATGCACCAGGCATCCATTACTTCTTCCATTCCTATCCGGCCGGCTATACGTACTATACCGGAGAAACAGGCATCCGCCTTGTTCCTTCTCTTCCTGACGAAGAAAAGAGAAGCGCTCTTTGGAATGAAAAGTATGTCATGCCGTCCGAGTCTGATGAAGACTTTGCCAAGGAATACAAAGACTCCGGCAAGTCTGTCTATCTCTTTGTTTCCAAGAGCGATATGAAGTACTTCAAGGAATGGCCGATGAAAGATGATTTCACAAAGGATAAGGATCTTCCAAGAGGAACACTTTACCATTTAAATGATGAACCGGAAGCAGCGGGCGAAACAGCGCCACTCTCCCCGGCTGAAGAAAACTGATAAAGCCGGCTTATGCCGGCTTTTCTTTTAGACGAAAGGAACTGCCATGACTATCGATGCATTCATTAAGAGCCTTGCTTCCTACGAGGGAGCGCTCACCTTTAATCCCTGGAAAGATACGGACCTTCGCTATGAAGTGGAAAATGCGCCATCCATAAGGAAAGAGCAGCTTCACGACTACCTTTCCCGCCGCGTTGGGAAGGCAAAGCTTTTTCTGATCGCTGAGGCATGCGGTTATCAGGGCGGACACTTCACAGGGATTGCTATGACATGCGAGCGCATGATACTAAACGAGCATCCCGCAGTAAACAGCCTCATGATCCTCGGGAAAGAGGGAAAACGGACAAGCAGGAAAGATTCTCCCATGATTGCAAAACCCACGCAGAAGGAAAAAGGCTTCAATGAGCCGACCGATTCCGTCGTATGGAAAGCATGCCTCGATGCCGGCCTTTCCGCTGATGAATTCATCTTATGGAACATCTATCCTTTCCATCCTCATAAGAAAGACGACCTTCTTTCCAACAGGACGCCGACAGATGATGAACTTGCCATCGGGCTCTCCTACACAAAAGAGCTCCTTTCCCTCACCGGGTCCCTTCCCCTTCTTGCCATTGGAAAGAAGAGCGAGAACACGCTCCTGGATGCAGGCTTCTCCGTCAAGGGACTACGCCACCCGGCAAATGGCGGCGCCAACATTTTCAGGAACCAGCTTGCCGATTTCTTCAGGAAATAAAAAGAACCTCCCTCCAATCGCGGAGAGAGGTTTTTCATTTCCTGATCATTATCAATGGTGCAGAATGAAGCGTTTGGTGAAGTAGTTCCAGATCATGACGATGGCCGAAGCGATGACTTTGGCAAACATGTACCAGATACCGACAAGGTCGATGAAAATCCACATGGTCACCTGATTGATGCCAAGTCCCATAAGGGATGTCACGACGAAGAGGACGACCTGCGAGCGGCTCTGATGCTCGGCATGGAAGACAAAGCTGACGCAGAGGAAGTAGTTCAATATGAGCGAGACCGTGAAGGCGATCGGCGCTGAATACAGCGGAGGAAGGCCGCCATACTCTGTCAGTGTGTAAAGAAGGACGTATTCGAGTACGAAGCATCCGCCTCCGACGAGGAGAAAACGGAAAACTTCCCAGAATCGTTCTTCAGATGGAAAGTATTTCAATATCAGTTTCTTAATCATAATGCTCCTGGATTTTTATTATTTCCCAATGGGATGACTTACTTCTTCAGCATCATCTGGATGATATTCATCTGGATCTCAAGATTTTTCCTGCTGTTCTTCACTTCCGTATCAAGGACAAGGCCTATCCCAAGCGCCACGACGGCAGATACCATGAAGAATCCGGATGTGACAAGCGTCGGAAGCTTGGGCACAAGTCCCGTCATTACGTATTCATGGAATACGGGGATGAAAAGAAGAAGGGCAATCAGAGCAAGGATGAGCGATGCCATCGTGAAGAAACGGAGCGGCCTGTAATCCTTGTAAAGAAGGAAAATCGTGCGGAGAACCCTGGTCCCGTCGCGGAAGGTGTGGAGCTTGCTGACGCTCCCTTCGGGCCTGTCCCGGTATGATACGGGAAGGTTCCGGATGAGAAGGTTCTTGTCCAGCGCATGAATCGTCATTTCCGTTTCAATTTCAAATCCTTTGGAAAGGATAGGAAATGTCTTGACAAACATGGTGGAAAAAGCACGATAGCCGGTCATGACGTCCTTGATGTCATGGCTGTTTTTGCCCCAGAACATATTGATGAAGCGGCGGACGACCACATTTCCTGAATTATGGAAGGGCCGCTTGTTTTCTTCAAAGTAACTGGAGGAAAGGCGGTCGCCTACGACCATATCCGCCTGCCCCGAAAGAACCATATCCGCCATTTCGCGGGCGCATTCTGCGGGATATGTATCATCCCCGTCCGTCATGATGTAGCATTCTGCATCGATATCACGAAACATGGAACGGATGACGTTTCCCTTGCCCTGGCGGTATTCCTTTCTGACGACGGCTCCTGCCTCTCTGGCAATGGCAGCTGTATCATCCGTTGAATTGTTGTCATACACATAAATGACGGCTTCCGGGAGCTCCCTTTTGAAATCCGTCACGACTTTCCTGATTGTCAAAGCTTCGTTCCAGCACGGAATGAGCACAACTATGCGGTCCATCGATTATCCTCCGATATTTATACGCTGTCCTCTATTTTACATCATTTACCTGCTTTTTTCAGCGGAAACTATCCTGCAAACAGAAAAGACGCCCGCAGGGGCGCCCGTTTCCTGAAAGCTAGAACGGCATATCATGGTGGATGGAAGAAGCATCATCCGTTCCAAAGACGTGTTCTGTCACATCGATGAAGTATCCTGAAAGAAGGGATTCGAAATCCTTCTCTTTCATATTTTCTCCCATGAAGGAAAAAGCGTAGCCGCCTTCAATCCAGTGAGCGGCAAAAGATTTATCCGAAAGTTTTGCCACGGAAACAACCGTCGAGCCTATTTCGATATCCTTCCACTTTCCTGTATAGACGCCACTGATATCTGTATCCGGATTCTCTCCTGTCAGACGGGAAGAACGGATTGTCAGCTGTTCGCCAAGATTGCCGCTGTAACGGACATCTGCCAGTCCCTCTCCTATGAAAAGGAAATGTTCCGTCTTGTATCCTGCAATACGCGGCAGGAAGAGCGGTTCAAAACCGACTGCCTTGCGAAGCTTATTGTATGATGCATATTCCACAATCGGGCTTGGCAGTGAGACATTTTCGCTGCTATAGGCTTTGACGCCTGCCGCTGGCAGCAATAAAGCCAGTGCCAGTGCGGCCGATGCCCATGCCATTTTCGTTTTGTTCATAGTAAGATCCCTCTTCCCGGGCAATACCCCGTTTCCGCCCATTATACTACTTTTCCCGATATGCAACAAATAACGAAAAACGATTGCAGGAATTATAACCCTTTTTCATGGCATTCATCTGTATTTTGATTTCTTCTTCCGGGATTCCGGGGCCCTTGCCAAAGAGCTCGTGCGTCACATAGGAAGGCTCGGCCGCTTCCACGATCCGTGCGGCTGCTTCTGTCCTGAAAGGTTCATGCCGGTCGATGGATGAAATATGGCGGCTGATGACTTCAGGCGTGATTTCCGCAGGAATATTCCCAGCCGCCCTTTTCCTGTACTCTCCTGAAATCGAGCAGGAAAGATGCATGCCAAGAATCAGATCCTTCATGGATCCCAGATTCTTGATTACCTTCGTCACATAATCTGCACCATCCTTTTCATCCCTGATATCGGGATTCGTATTCATCAGATGGCCTGTATCAAGCAGGAGTCCAACATTTCCGCCGCCCAGAAGAGAGAAGAAATAATCCACATTTTCCGGAGAAAGTGCATTGAGCCCCGGCCAAAAGATATTTTCAAAAAGGACGGTGACATTGGACGGAAGCGCATTTTTGACAAGACTGTAGATTCTTGCCGTTTCGAAAAGGACTTCCTTGTCCGTGTAATGGAATTTTCCTGTCCATGCCTCTCTTGCCATACAGTCAGCCACGTGCCAGACGACGTATTTGGGCTCTTCCCTGGCGGCCGCTCTTAGATTTCCCCGGATTGTTTCCAGCCACTCTTCCGGTGTTTCTCCCCCATAGTAGGAAATCAGGAAATCCCTTGTCGGAAATTCCTCCTCGAAGAGTTCCCTTTTTCCCAGCCAGAAATTCATCCAGTCAGGCCAGTAATTAAGGTGGCATCCGATAGTCGATTCTTTCCCGGGAAGATCTCTTGATTTTGTTCCGTACACAAGACTCTCTATCCCGTCAAGGCCAAGATTATCTGTCATCTCCCTGATCTTTTCATCTGTATCATCATCCATGACATAGTAGCTCATGAGCTGTTTCATAAGGTCCTCCTTTCTTTCTGGCCAGGCTTTCCGATTCCCAATTGAACTTCCCATTTCATTTTGCTATGATTAATAAAAGAGGTGATTCCCATGGGAAAATCTGAAAGCTCAAAAAAAGCGATTGCGATGACGATCATTACAGCTCTCGTCACACGCGCATTGAAGAAGAAAAATGATAAAAAGCACGAACTCGTCACGGCTGACTCCAAGGAATTGACAGAAAAGGATCTGTGGAGACCGCTGCAGCCGATCGGGACTATTTATTTTCTGACGCATCCGAAGAAGGCTGTCTACTTCTTCCTCCTGCAGAAATCGCTGATGTTCTCGTGGCGCCTGGCAAGAAAATATTTTAAAGACTGAATTCCAAAAGGACCGGAAACGGTCCTTTTTTAGTGTCCCATATAATAATGGCGGGCAAGGTCTGCCGCGCCAAGAAGCGTACCTGCCTTTCCGCCTGCAAAAAGGATGAGAGATGCATATAAAAGCACCTGCTCTTTTTCTATCCCTTCATCTTTTTCCGCTTGGGAAAATTCCTCGTCTCTGCTGCGTTTTGGAAATGCAAGATCATCCGCTGAGAAGACCGTGGAACCCGTGTCTCCCTTTCTTGCAAAAGAGAGAAGATTGGTTCCCGAAAGAGAAATGCCGCCGTCATCCCGTCCATAGAGGGAAACACCGTCCCTTCCCATCCGGGATGAAAAGAGGGCTGTCTTCCCGCATTCTTCTTCAGACCGGACAATCCACAAAGCTGACCTGCAGCGGAAAACTTCCCGAAGGTAGTAGGGCCTGTCATCGCCTGCCGGCGCAAGAAACACAGACAGTCCCGATTTTTCAGAAATCATGGCTGCCTTCTTCAGGATAGCAGAAAGCACTTCGCCTGCCGGATAATAAACGGCGATATCTGCCCATGGCGTCCCCTTCGGATTTTTATTAAAGTAAGCAAGAAGGCTTTCCAGCGTTTCTTCTCTCCAATCCATTTCCTTGATTTCCTCCGTAAAAAAAGGCGGCATCGCCGCCTTCCTCCATTATAGCCAGCTGGCTGTGGAACCATTCATTACTGCCAGAAAGGATTCACTCCATCCATCGCCTGTATCCGCTTCTTTCGTACTTCCCGTTCGGTGTTTTCAATGCTCTGCACAGCGGTTCCGTAAATCAGGCCGACGGAGCAGATATTCGTCATCAGGGATGTGCCGCCAAAGGAAATGAAAGGCAGCGGAACGCCTGTAACAGGGAATGATCCAAGAACCATCGCCATATTGATGAGCCCCTGAAGCGAGATCATGAGCGTCAGCCCATAGACCACGAAGGCTGAGTAGGAATCCTTCAGACGCCTTGCCGTGGCAAATCCCAAAAGCAGGAATGCCATGAAAAGGAGCATGACGATAATTCCGCCTATGAAGCCCATTTCCTGGCAGAATACGGCATAGGCGAAGTCCGTATACTGCTCGGGGAGATAAAGGAACTTGGCAAATCCCTTGCCTATGCCCTGCCCGAGGAATCCGCCTGAGCCAACGGCAATCAGACTCTGCACGGTCTGATATCCCTTGCCGGCCGCATCAGAGAACGGGTCCCAGAGCACGAAAAGCCTGTCTCTTCTGTACGCTGAGCTGAGCGCCAGAAGAAGTCCGAGCGTACCGATCCCTGCGCCGCCCAAAAGAATTTCAATGGCAGGAAGCCCCGCAATGATATAAAGGAGGCATGGCAGGAGCAGGATGATGGCTGCCGTGCCCATATCCGGCTGCTTCATGACGAGAGCCGCCATGACAAGCGGCGCCGCCAATGGCGAAATGTATGTCAGAAGCTGGCCAAACGTGTACTTTTTGTTTTTCTTCCTTTTGGAGCCTGAAGCAAAGAGGAAAATACTGACGAATATGCCGACAATGGCGCGGAAAACCTGCGGAATAAGGGCGATTTTCTCTCCGTCATCCACCTTTTGGGCAAGATAAGAAGAGGCCCATATGATTCCTGTCACCTTCGCAAATTCCGATGGCTGCAGCGACACCGGACCGAGCTGGATCCAGCGGGTCGCACCGTTGACATTCTTACCGGCTACGATGACAAGGCAGAGCAAGAGCACCGTCCCGATGACCCAGACCAGCGCCCCTTTGCGCACGAGCTTGATTGGAAGCTTCGTCAGCACGAATGCTGTAATTACGCTGATTGAGAGGAACAGAAGATGTCTTGCCAAGTGGGAGTACGTGCTGTCCCCCGATATGATATTCATGTACTGAGTTGAGCTGTAGATATTCACAGTCCCGATGCAGATCAGAATTACCGTGACAGCAACCAGCCCCAATAATTCAGGTGGTGTATATCGCGAAACTTCTAATTTGACTTGGGACGTCTCGCTACGAGACGACATACTGGATTCCCCTTCCTGGAAAATTTCTCCTCGTACTCCGTCTCTACATCGCCTGGCACGGGAGCCTGATGCAGATCATAAGTCACGTCGGATAATTTCCATCCCACCTCTGTGAATTCCTCGATGGAAAAATCAAAAAGATCCTTATTGTCAGTCTTGAAACGGATTTCCCCGTCTTCTTTGAGGATGAGGGCATAGCGTTTCAGGAAATCGCGGTATGTCAGTCTTCTCTTGGCATGGCGTTTCTTCGGCCATGGATCGCTGAAGTTCAGGTAAATCACCTCAACCTCCCCCGGTGCGAATATATCAAGAATTTCACTGACATCCCCAAGGATCAAACGTACATTGTCGAGCGGCGGTTCTTTTTCCGCTACTTTCTTTGCGGCATAGTAAATGACGCCTTCCTGCACTTCCATACCGATGTAATTGACATCCCTGTGAATGTCTGCCATTCCGGAGATGAACTGTCCCTTTCCTGTACCGAATTCCACATGAATCGGCTTTTCAGGATGCGCGAACTGCGTGCTCCATTTGCCTTTCAGATCTTTCGGTTCTTCCAGAAAAAGAATGGAAGTGTACTGCTTAATGGATTCTTCAATCCAGGGCTTTCTGCGAAGTCTCATAAGTCCTCCTTATATTATACGGGAAAATGAAATCTTAATTCAACATTTTAGATGAATTTTAATAGGATAGCAAGAAAGAGCCGGGCAATCCTGGCTCTTTCCCAAAAAATAGTTCAAATGATTACGATGCCTGGGACAGTCCTTCGTTTTCCACTTCAGGCATCGGCTTGGCGGAAATCTTGACCGGCTTGAAACGGCTCCAGTCGAATTCATCACTGCCGGATGCTCTTGCGCGGTCCTGCAGGCCCTGATTCCAGGCTGCGTCATTGGCCGCCTTATCCGATCCAAGCTGCTCCACATCGTTCCTGATCATGATGTTGCCATACATGGTCATGAGCGTTGTGACGTCCTTGTCGTACTTCGGCGAGAAGAAATCGTCGGTCGGATCATAATGAGCCGCCTTGATTCCCATGATGCCAAGGAAGGTATCATAGAGCATGTCGTTGGTGAACGGCATATTTCTTCTTTCGAGCATCATGCGGAACTCTTCCGGACGTTCTCTCTCATACTGCGGGGATGTGTACACCCAGAACGGGATGTGGACCATGGTGAAATCGAACTGGTCCGCATTATGGCCCGGTCTTTCCGTCACCTGTTCCCCATGATCGGAGAAGTACATGACGCTGTCAGCGTGGAGATAGTTCGTGGCAGAATTCATGATGCTTCCCATGACATAGTCATTGAAAAGCACGGAATTGTCGTATTCATCATTCATGATTTCAGAAGTGCTTCTGACCTTGCCCTGATCTTCCGACCAGTGGTAGAACTCGGACGGATACCTGTCCCAATAGCTGACGTGGCTGCCCATCAGATGGATGACGATGAGCTGGCGGCGGTTATTCGGGTCGACCTTCTTCAAGTACGGGACAAGCACTGTATCGTAGTCCTTGGTGATGACATCAGTGCCGACATACTGGTTGATCCAGTACTGGTCGTCGCAGGCAGATCCGATTGCGCCGATCGGCGTATCCCAGATGCCGAAGCGGGACTGGTTGGAAATCCATGTCGTATGGAAGCCAGCCTCCCTTGCCATATCGATGATGGAATAAGCATTGGCAAGCGCCATATCATTATACTGGTTCTTTTCTGTCAAAGCTTCGGTCAGAACCTGGACGGTCTGCGTATAGCAGGAGTAAGCATGATTGAAGAATACATAATGCGGATCGATGGCTGCCTGTGACTGGAACGGTGTCGTATCTCTTTCGTATCCATAGACATTCATATGATCGCGCGTCAGGGATTCACCGATGACAAGCACATAGACCCCGTCCGGCGCAGCCTTGAGCTTTTCAATGATTTCAGGATCCTTGATTCTCATATTTCTGCGGGCTTCAACGATTTTCTGGAAATCATGGAAGCTCTGCAGCGTTTCATACGTTTCTGCATAGACCTGCGCAATGCGCGTGCCGCCGATCGACAGTCCGCAGAGACCGAGGTTTACGATGAAGAGCCCCAGCATGGCAAACCATGTCTTTCTCGAAACAGATTCCACGCGGTCAAAGCTGAAGCGGCTGTTGTGGTAAATGAGCCAGCCAAGGAGAAGAACGGCTGTCACGCCCACGGCAATGCCTGCATACGGGATATTGACCTGGATGTATTCCATCGTCTCCGCCAGATTGGTCTGCGCCAGTGCGAGCAGCATGTTGATGGAAATCAGGGAATGCGTAATGAAGTAATATCCGATATAAGTGAACTGGATAAGCACATAAACGACAATGAGAAGCGCGCAGATGATACGTGCTATCGTTCTCCATTTCCCCGGCAGGATCCATGCGGCAGTCAGGCAGGAAATGAAGAGATAAAGCGGCGTCGACAGCTCCCCTGATATATCCGACATATCCAGAAGGACATTCGTCTGCGTGGACAGGAACGGCACAATCAGCCCCAGCGCCCATAGGAATGCAATCGTGAGCCATAGATGGAGCGCAGCCTTTTTCAAATCGTGACGGATGAAGTAGGCAGTAACAAAACCCACCTGCAGGAAGAGCAGGAATACCTTGATCTGAGATGCGAAGGCATATCCGCCAGGTGCACCGAAGTACCAGGAAAGGAAGAGAGCAATCGTAAATGGAACGAGCGTTGCGATTGCCCACCAGCGTTTCCAGTGGCCCAGACTTTCTCTTTTTTCCATTTTTTTCACCGGTTCTTTGTCCGGCTCTTTTATTTCATTTATTTCTTTCTTTATTTCATCTGCCGGTTTCTTTCCCGGAAGATCTTTTTTCCCTGCGGAAGCTTTCCCTGCTTTTATTTTTTTACGTGTCATGATAACCCTTTACATACCCGTAACTATATCCTTACTGATAAAAAAATAACTGTTTTATTTTATCACAAGTATGCAAAAAATACATCAAGGAACGGAAAGGTCCCTCTTCCCTCGTTTTACATGAATTTCCTTCCATTCCATCAAAAAAACGCCCGAAGGAAAGGCTCCGGCATTGCACTGGAACCCCCTTCGGGCATTTTATTTTCCTGTATCAGTTTATCCTGTATCAGTTTGTCAGGGAACGGATCGGTGCAGGGATCTTGCCGCCTCTTGCAATGAATTCATCTGCCTTGAATTCGTTGATCTTCATGACAGGAGCATATCCCATGAGTCCGCCAAACTGAACCATGTCTCCCGGTTTCTTTCCAGGTACCGGAATCAGGCGGGTAGCCGTCGTCTTGTTGTTGATCATGCCGATAGCCGCTTCATCTGCAAGGATGGCGGAAATCGTGGATGCCGTCGTGTCTCCGGGAACGGCAATCATATCAAGGCCGACCGAGCATACGCAGGTCATGGCTTCGAGTTTTTCAAGGGAAAGGCTTCCCTTCTGTACGGCTTCAATCATGCCAAGGTCTTCACTGACCGGAATAAAAGCGCCGGAAAGACCGCCGACGGAAGAAGAAGCCATAAGGCCGCCCTTCTTCACTGCATCGTTTAAGAGCGCCAGGGCTGCCGTGGTACCGGGGCCGCCGCAGCTCTCAAGACCCATTTCCTCAAGAACCTGCGCTACACTGTCTCCGACAGCAGAAGTCGGTGCAAGGGAAAGGTCGATAATGCCGAACGGCGCATGGAGGCGATCGACGGCAGCTTCTGCCACCATCTGTCCAAGACGGGTAATCATGAAGGCTGTATTCTTGATCGTCTTGGCAACGACATTAAGCGGTGCGCCTTTGACATCTTCCAGCGCTCTCTTGACGACGCCCGGACCGGATACGCCGACATGGATGGCAGTATCGCCCTGCGTGACGCCGTGGAAGGCGCCTGCCATGAACGGATTGTCTTCGACTGCATTGCAGAATTCGACAAGCTTCGTGCATCCGTATGCATCCTGATCCTTTGTGAGTTCAGCTGTTTCCTTCACAATCTCGCCCATGCGCTTCACAGCATCCATATTGATGCCTGCCTTGGTGGATCCGATGGCAACCGAGCTGCAGATGCTCTTCGTGACAGCCAAAGCTTCCGGAATGGAATCGATCAGAATTTTATCCGAAGAAGACATGCCTCTGTCTACAAGTGCGGAAAATCCGCCCAGAATGTCGACACCGACAGCATCAGCTGCTTTCTGGAGCGTTTCAGCGATCGGCACATAGCTCTTTGCATTCGTGCCGCCGGCAATGAGCGCTACCGGCGTGACAGAAATACGGCGGTTGATGATCGGCACACCGTATTCCCTGGAAATATCATGGCTGACTTCCGTCAAGTGTTCTGCCTTCTGGCAGATCGTATCATAGATCCTGGTCAGCAGGGTCTTTTCATCGTCGGATACGCAGCCCAGGAGCGAAATGCCCATGGTAATCGTGCGGACATCCAGCTTATTCTGGTCAAACATGCGCTCCGTCGCAAGAATTTCCTCTATATCGAGCATGGCTCCCCCTTTCAGATCCTGTGCATGGCATAAAAGATATCCGCCAGCTGCACTCTGACATCGACGCCCAGCTCACGGCCCAGTTCTCCCATATCGTCCTGTACCTGTTTCAAGGAGCCCTTTGCGTTCTCCATGTCACAGATCAGCACCATATCAAAGATTCCATCCAGAATGGTCTGGGAAATATCCAGAATATTGATGTTTTCTTTTGCAAGTTCCTTTGTTACGCCGGCAACAATACCGACGCGGTCGGCACCAATGACGGTTACCACGATTTTTTTCATGTCCTGTCCTCCCTTCGGCATACCGGAAGCGCCCTTTTTCCATCACTGCCTAGGCAGTCACTTCCCGTTTGTTGTACTGCTCTAGCTATTATAGCACAGATCCCCCTTTTTCTTATGGCATTTGAGGCCTCTGTCTTCTATGCCTTTCCGTATTTTTTATCATTATTTTTCATCATTTGATTCCGGGCTGCCAGGCGGCAGCAGAGGCAGGAATGCTCTCTTTTGCTTTTAATTGTCACCTTTCCCTTTCCCTTCACTTTTGACCCTGCAAAAATCTCTCTGAAATGGTATGATTTCTATTATTCCCAAAATGCAGAGAAGTACCTGCTTTTTACGTTCATGTGTTATTGATTTCCGATATAAGTTTATAAATTGTATAAACTTCGTTGACGATCGCTTAAAGACTCTTCTTTATACTTTGAAAAGCAGCCCTTGTATCAGCGTGGATGTTTATCGAAATTTACTACAAAAGCGATATGTGGCTCCCCAGTATTCAAAACACTGAACTATCCGTTGAATTTATAAATTTATTTATAAACTAAAACTGTATTTATGCCGTCTAAAAAGTGTATAATTAGGATGGGAATAGAAGTTTCTGAATTTACCAGCCATGGTAAATTGTTTTTGAATCAAAGGAGGGCCGTATGTCAAAGCTGAAATACATCTCTTGGAATGTCAACGGACTCCGGGCCTGCATCAAGAAAGGGTTCATGGACGCATTCCATGATCTGGATGCAGACTGTTTCTGCCTGCAGGAAACCAAGCTGCAGCCGGATCAGATCGAACTTGACCTGCCCGGATACCACCAGTACTGGAACAGCGCTGTCAAAAAAGGCTACAGCGGGACCGCGATTTTCAGCAAGAAAGAGCCTTTGTCCGTCACCTATGGACTAGGGATCGAGGAACATGATCAGGAAGGGCGTCTCATCACTGCCGATTTCGGATCGCATTATCTCCTCTGCTGCTACACGCCAAACAGCCAGCGCGGACTTGTCCGTCTGGACTACCGCATGAAATGGGAAACGGAAATGATTGCTTACATGAAGCGTCTTTCCGAAGAAAAGCCCGTCATCTTCTGCGGCGACCTCAATGTCGCTCATGAGGAAATCGATATCGCCAACCCGGCATCCAACCACAAGAACGCCGGATTCACCGACGAAGAAAGAAGCCGCATGACTGAGCTTCTGTCAGAAGGATTTACCGATTCCTTCCGCTTCAAGTATCCTGACAAGGAAAAGGCGTATTCCTGGTGGAGCTATTTTGCTAAATCCAGGGAAAGAAACATTGGATGGAGAATCGATTACTTCATCGTCTCCAATGCTTTGAAGGCGCATATCGAGGATGCAAAGATCCATCCGGAAATCATGGGAAGCGATCATTGCCCTGTCGAACTTGATCTTGATCTGGATTAAGGACGGAGGCGAATCAATATGGATGAAAATGATAATCCGGCAGAGAACTTAGCACCTCCGCTGCCACCTGTACCGCCTGCCCCGCCGGAAGGAAGCAGTCTGCAGCAGAAGATGATTGCAAGCACACTGGGACTCATAGGCATTCCTGTCTCCGCTTCCATCATCATTACGACACTGCTCCTCCTCTATGCTTCTCACGGGGACGCCGTCATCAACAAGTATGTTTACATGGGATTCATCCTCCTGATCCTTGCGATCATCGCTTTCAGCGCAAGGATGGATTACCTCTTCTATGAAAGAACGAAGTCGCGCATCATCATCCCGCTCCAGCAGCTGTCCCTGGCAGCCCATGCCATACAGTACGGGAACTTCAATGTCGTGGTTGACCACCACAGCGATGATGAGCTTGGCGAGGTCTGCAACACATTCCGCACGATGCAGTCATACCTGAAGAACAGCATCGCAGAACGCGCCCACCTCCTCACAAGCCGCAAGATCCTCTTCTCAGGCATTACACATGACCTTAGGACCCCGCTCACGACAATCATGGGATACACGGAAGCCCTGCAGCTGGGACTTGGCAAAACGCCGGAAAAGAGGAAGCAGTACCTTGCCTCGATTGCCTCGTGCGCAGATGACTTGTCAAAACTGATCGATGAATTGTCTCTTTATAATAAACTTTCGACAAGCCGCATCATCTGCCATCCGGTACCGACGAACTTCAGCCGCGCTATCCACTCCTTCATCAATGAAGACCTGGAATACTTGAAATCCAGGAATGTGAACGTCTCTTACAACACCGATGATTCCATCATCGCCATGCTTGATGAGAAAGAATTCCAGAGAGTGGTTTTCAATTTACTGGCAAATACGATAAAATATAGAGACAAAGATACCTCAGAAGTCCTGATCCAGATTTACCGCAAGGGAAAATATGCAGAATTCACGTATCAGGATGACGGCCCCGGAGTTCCTCCGGAAAAGACCGCCCACATATTCGAAGCCTTTTACAGGACGTATGAGGCAAGAAGCAAAACAAGCAACGGCAGCGGCCTTGGTCTTGCGATTGTAGCGGAGATCGTCACGGCGCATAAGGGACGTTACCGCGCTGTCAATGAAAATGGATTGAAAATGATATTTGATATCCCGCTGAAAGAAGGGAGCAACGCAAATTGATGAGAAAAGTACTTGTAGTGGAAGATGAACCGAAGATTGCCAACATGGAAAGAGATTTCCTGGAAGGCGCCGGCTTTGAACCATATGTCACAGACAATGGCGAGGAAGCCCTCAAGATCATGGATGAAGTGAAAATCGATGCTATCATCCTTGACGTCATGCTTCCGGGAGAGGATGGATTCTCTCTTTGCCGCAAAATGCGTGAAAAGACTGATGCGCCGATTATCTTCGCAACAGCACGCACAGAAGATGCGGACATCGTCAGAGGTCTGGGCCTCGGCGCTGATGACTACATCGTGAAGCCGTTCAAGGGCACTGTCCTCATGGCTCACCTGAGAGCTCAGCTCGCTACCCACAACCGTCTCCTCAGCAGAGACCTTGCAAGACCGCAGGTGGAAAAAGGCATTACCGTAGGCGATGTCACCATCTGTCCGAAAGCCCGCCAGGTACTCCTGAACGGCAAGGACGTCACACTGACAGGCAAGGAATTCGACCTCCTCTACTTCCTCGTCCAGCATCCGAATGAAGTATTCTCCAAGGAACAGCTCTTCGAGAAAATCTGGAGCTTCGATCCGATCGGCGATCCTGCAACGGTCACCGTACATATCAACAGACTGAGAGACAAGCTGAAAAACGCTGCCGGACATCCTTATGAAGGAATCGAAACCGTCTGGGGCGCAGGCTACCGCTTCCATCAGGACTGATTCCGGGGGTGGAATTTTGCGAATTTTAGTAACCGGCGGTGCCGGATTTATAGGTTCTCATCTGGTCGACAAGCTTCTGTCGCTCGGCCATGAAGTAACCGTCATTGATAACCTCTCCGCAGGGACGGGAGAATTCCTCCCGCCTCAGGCGGAATTTATTCAAGCGGATATCAGAGATAGAAAGACCCTTCAAGACCTTTTTGAAAAAAGGAAATTTGACGTCGTTTATCACGAAGCAGCACAGACCATGGTTCCTGTATCCATCAAGGATCCAAGCTATGATGCGGACGAAAACATCATGGGACTTCTTTCCGTCCTTGAGTGCGCAAGAGCGACTGGCGTGAGAAAGATTATTTTCTCCTCCTCTGCCGCTGTTTACGGGGACAACCCCGCCCTTCCCCTCAAGGAAAATGAAGTGCCTGTCCCGGAATCCTTCTACGGCCTGACCAAGTGGATGACCGAGAAGTACCTGGAACTTTACAAGAAACTGTACGGCCTTGATTACACGATCCTTCGCTACAGCAACGTGTACGGTCCCCGTCAGGGAGCTAACGGAGAAGGCGGCGTCATCTACATTTTCGCAAAAGCCCTCGCCTGCGGAAAGCCCATCACCATCTTCGGCGACGGTTCACAGACAAGAGACTTCATTTCCGTCCATGACATCGTTGCAGCCAATGTCGCTGCCCTTGAAAAAGGAAGCGGGGAAATCTGCAATGTCAGCACGGAAACGGAAATCAGCCTGAACGAGCTCGCCCATGAAATAGTCACACTGGCCGGATATGATGATTCCTTCATTCATTACACAGAAGAACGTAAAGGAGATATCCATCGTTCCTGCCTGTCCAATGAAAAGCTGAAATCTCTCTTCGGCTGGAAACCATCGTACAACTTAAACGACGGATTGAAGGATACCCTTTCCTTCTTTACCCAGCGGGAAAAGAATACCAAATAATCCAATAAAAAGAGACTGTCAATCGAACCATCGATTCCAGTCTCTTTTTGTTGGATTTATTTCAGAAGTTTTTCAATCATGTGCGCTACGCCGTCTTCTTCATTCGATGCGCAGACAGCTTTCGCTGCATCAAGGGCAATCTTGTCCGCATTGGCTACTGCATAAGACTCTCCTGCCATCCTGAGAAGCGGGACATCATTTTCCGTATTTCCAAATGCCATGATCTCGGAAGAGGAAATCCCTGCCTGATCCGCCAGGTACTTCACAGCCGTTGCTTTATTAATGCCGCTCTTGTGCATATCGACGAAGTCATCTCCGGGGAATACGACATCTACTGCATCCCCGAACTTGTTTTCAATAGCTTTCCTGATTTCCAGCCTGACAGCGGGATCCGGATCAGAGAAAACAATCCTTGTCACCTTCTTTGGCGGATTGAAGAAAGCCGCCCCGAGAAATTCTGGCTGCACGGTCCTGTACTTCCTGTACTTGATTTCCGTCCCGTCGGGGCCTTCCATGTAGATTTTATCATCCCAGAACGCAGTGACCTTGAGCCCCTCTTCCTTTGCCCATAAAAGAGCCTTTGAAGCAAACTTTGGATCCATGCCTTCCTGATAGATGGCTTCCCCCGTTTCCCCCATCATGATCCATGCGCCCGTATAGCATACGACCGGGACATTGCCCAGTTCGAGCACTTCCATTTTCTTCCTGGCCGAATTCCACATACGTCCCGTAGCAATGACGACCTTGAATCCTTCCTCCGATGCTTTCTTGATTACATCACGAGAGTATGAGGAAATGGTCATGTCGTCATGCAGGAGCGTACCGTCAAGATCAATCGCTATCATACGAATCGACATATCAAAACTCTCCTTCTTCAGGGAAATCCCTGTATGATACCCGGTAAACGGATAATTATTTCAAAAGAACATTCTTATTCGACTATACCACATTTACAGATGAGAAAATACCCTTGGCGCCAAATGGAGCCGATTTCACCTTCCTCTTTGCTGAATGGTAGCAAAAAGCAGGATTATTCATTATAATAAATAATAATCAAGGGCATGCCTCATGCCAAATTCCAGAGCCTGCCGCGGCTCTTTTTTTCAACGGAGAATGTATGAAATATCGTCTTCTGCTCGTACTGGCGGCCTTGATCTGGGGCTCTGCCTTTGTGGCGCAGGTCGTCGGCATGGACACGATCGGTCCATTTACCTTCGGCGGCGTACGTTTCCTCTTGGGAAGCGCAAGCCTTCTGCCCTTTATTTATATGAACCGGCATAAGGAAAATCCCAAGTCCACGAAGATTTCGCTCTGGGCGGCTTTCCTCATGACGGGACTTCCCCTTTTTGCCGCTGCCACGATCCAGCAGGTCGGCCTGCAGTTCACCACGGCATCAAAGGCCAGTTTCCTGACAGCCAATTACATACTCTTGGTCCCCTTTTTCGGGCTCTTTCTGGGACATCCGCTCCGCCTGACGCACCTTGTCGGAGCCGTCACTGCTATTACGGGCGTCTACCTCATGTCCATCAAATCAGATTTCACCATCAGTCCGGGCGACCTCATGATGCTTCTCTGCGCTATTTTCTTCTCCCTGCAGATTCTGGCGCTTGATTACCTGACGCAGAGATTCGATCCCGTTCTTCTTTCATCGGGACAGTTCTTCGTCACAGGCATCCTGAACCTTGTCCTTGCCTTTATGTATGAAACACCGACATGGACCGGAATCGAAGGCGCTATGGGCGCTCTCCTCTATACCGGCATCCTTTCAAGCGGCGTTGCTTACACGCTGCAGGCAGTCGGGCAGAAATACATGCCCCCGACTGAAGCCTCCATGATTTTAAGCCTTGAAATGGTCTTCGGCGGATTGAGCGGTGTCCTTTTCCTGGGCGACACATTCACCGAACGCCAGATGGCAGGCATTGCCGCCATGTGCATAGGCGTATTCGTCTCGCAGCTTCCAAGCCGGGCCATTCTCCGGCTCAGAGAAAAACCCATCTCATAAATCCCACGATGTATTCATCCCCTTACGGGAATTGATCAGGAAGGAGCAGTATTATGAAAGAAATCGTTATCGCGCAGCCATTGGGCATTACCAGGGAGCTTTTGGAATCCCTTGCATCCGGTCTTAAGAAAGAAGGCTGGAACCTGACCGCTTATGACAAAGTCCCCTCCGGGCAGGAAGAGCTCGGGAAACGCATCGAAGGTGCTGACATCGCTGTCATTGCCAACTATCCTTTGAAGAAGGAAGCATTGGAAAAAGCCTCTTCCCTCAAGTACCTCTGCGTCGCTTTCACCGGTGTCGATCATGTCGATATCTCTTACTGCAAGGAAAGACATATTGCCGTATCCAACTGCGCAGGCTATTCCACTGAATCCGTTGCTGAACTTGCCTTCGGCATGGCGCTTTCTCTCTACCGCATGCTTCCTGAATGCGGGGAAGCCATAAGAAATGGAAAAACGAACGCCGGCCTTTGCGGCATCGAGCTCAAGGGAAGGAAATTCGGCATCATCGGAACAGGCGCTATCGGACAGCGCGTGGCCGGTCTTGCCCAGGCATTCGGATGCGAAGTCTATGGATACAGCCGCACACCGAAGACTTACCTTGTCAACTACACCGATCTTGATACCCTTCTTAAGACCTGCGACATCATTTCTATCCATGTCCCCCTGACCGATGAGACAAGAGGACTGATCAATAAGGAAAAGATTGCCCTCATGAAGAAGGATGCCATCCTGATCAATACCGCCAGAGGCCCTGTCGTCGACAGCAAAGCCCTTGCCGATGCATTGAAGGAAGGAAAAATTGCCGGCGCAGGCATCGACGTCTTTGAAGGCGAACCTCCGCTTCCTGCCGATCATCCGCTCCTCTCTGCTCCTCACACCATCCTTTCGCCGCACGTAGGCTTTGATACGAAAGAAGCTATGGAAAGAAGAGCCATCCTTGTATTCCACAATATTGAGAACTACCTGAAAGGCGACCAGAAAAACGTCATCTGCTGATGCAATATAAATGAAAGGCCCTGCATGCCGCCTGGCATGACAGGGTCTTTTTGTATGTACACTCCATGTATTTATTTCTGAATGAGTTTTTCCATATCTTCTGGAAGCGGCGCGCGGAAGGATTTTTCTGAAACGCCTTCAAAGCCTTCTTCAAAGGCAGGAAATGATAGCAGTCCTGCATGAAGCATCTGCCTTTTGATGCCAAGTTCCCTTGACGCTTCGATGCTCTCCTTTGTCCCGTACTTCTTATCCCCCAGGAGCGGATGACCTTCTCCTGCCATCTGCACGCGGATCTGATGGGAACGTCCTGTCAGGAGCTCGATTTCTACGCGCGTGAAGGTAATTCCCTCTTTGCGATACGTTTCTTCGGCTTCATAGAGGATTTCAATATGCTGCGCATCTTCTGATTTCTTCACGAGGCGTACCTGGTTATCCTCATGATCCTTCTTAAGATAGCCTTCCAGCTTTCCCTTCCCCTTCATTTCTCCGTAAACAAGGGCTGTGTAGATCTTTCTCACATCACGCTTCCGGATGATTTCATTCATGGCCTGCAGGGCATGGATATTCTTTCCTGCAATGACAAGGCCGCTCGTATTCCTGTCGAGGCGGTTGCAGACGGACGGCTTGAAAACAGGCGTCACTTCATCCTTCAGGTACGCAAGGATTTCATCATTCAATGATTTTTCCCCGGATGCATCCCCCTGCGTCAGAAGCCCTGCCGGCTTGTTGACAAGAAGCACATCATGATCTTCATAGACGATTCTTCCGGAGAGTTCATCCCCGTCAGCTTTCCTTTCCGGGACCTTTTCTTCTTTTCCCATGAACTTGTCTATCGTTTCATCGGAGAACCAGATTTTAATGCTGTCCCCTGCCTGGATTTTTTCCTTTCCTTCAAGCTTCCTGTCGTTCAGTGTAATATTTTTCTTTCGAAGACTCTTCCGCAGAAGACTGGCTGATGAACCGGGCATCAATTTCGTGATGTATTTCCATACACTCTGCCCTGCTTCCGATTCGCGGACCCTGAATTCTTTCATACTTTTCTCTCTTTCAATTTAAACGGGCCTTCCTGCCGCTCCTGCCATCCGGATGAATCATTTTACCTCTTTCCTGGCAAAGCGCAGAGAATCCCGGTTTATGCTTATTTCTTTATTGTACCATTATGCGCGGTTCCCATGGAATATTCCAATAGAAAAAGAGGAGCTCTTGTCAGCCCCTCTTTTCATCAACTTACTTCTGCTTTTTGAAATACGGCTTGATGCCTCCGCCAAGTTTTGAACTGCGGATGGCAGCAGCTGCTTTCTCCGTTACGATATAGAATGCCGGGATCAGGAAGAGCCCGAATAACGTAGCAAATGTCATACCTCCTACGACGGCAACACCCATGCCGCATCTGGCCCCTGCGCCCGCACCGGTTGCAAGCGCCAGCGGCAGGCAGCCGATGATGGAGGTGAAGGCTGTCATGAGGATCGGACGGAAACGGAGACGGGATGCCTCCACTGCAGCCTCCAGCGGATCCATGCCGTTATCGACACGTTCCTTGGCAAATTCAACGATCAGGATGGCATTCTTTGCCGCCAGACCGATGATCATGATAATGCCGATCTGCATGTAAACGCTGTTCTGGAAACCATCACTGGTCGATCCGAGAAGCGCTGCCATTTTATTGATGGCATATTCAGAGAAGAGCGCTCCGAAAATACCCGTCGGTACGGTAAAGAGTACGGCAAACGGGACTGACCAGCTTTCATAGAGAGCTGCCAGGCAGAGGAAAGCAAAGACAAGCGCCATGGCAAGTGTCTTCATCGTTGAGCTAGAGGAGTTATTTTCCTCGCGGCTCTGGCCGGACCATTCGATTGTCTCCCCTGCAGGAGCGACGGAAAGGACAGCTTCCTTAGCCGCTTCCATGGCTTCGCCGGAGCTGTAGCCGGAAGCGGCACTGCCCTGGATGGCAATACTTCTTACACCATTGAAACGCGTGATGGAAGAAGGCGCTGTCGTAATGGATTTCGTCAGGATGGTATCAAGCGGAACCATATCGCCGCTGGAAGTCTTAACGGAAATGAACTTCAGGGAATCCGCCTGGGAGCAGTACTGCGTGCCTGCCTGTACGATGACTTTGTACGTACGGCCGAACTGATTGAAATCATTGACCTGCGTACCGCCGAAGTTGACCTGAAGGGCCGTAAATACATCTGACAAATTGATGCCAAGACTCTTGACCTTCTCACGGTCGACAGAGAATTCATAGCTTGGCGTATCAGCACTGTAGTCGCTTCTTGTACTCATGAGCTCAGGACGCGCGTTGCAGGCTGCGACAGCCTTGGCCGCCAGATCGCTGAGTTCCGTATCCGAAAGGCCCAGATTATCCTGCAGCTGCATGCTCCAGCCGCCTTCCATGCCAAGGCCCGGGAGCGAGGACACATTGAATGCATAAATGCTGGCTTCCGGATGATCCTTTGCCGCCATCATGTTGAACTGGGTAATAATGGACGTGACACTTTCGGCCGATGCAGTCCGCTGATCCCAGTTATCCAGAGAAACGTAAAGATTTCCTGTATTCGAACTGGATCCGCCTGCATTTGTCATGACATCCTTGACGCCTGGAATCGTCTTCGTTTCAGCCGCCATGGCATCGACTGTCTTGATTGTCTGATTGAGGGACGTCCCTTCCGGCATCTTGATGCTTGCCATGAAGAATCCCTGATCTTCAGACGGAACAAAGGTCGAAGGAAGAATCTTGTAGAAAGCACCCATGAGGACGCATATGACGACGAGGAAAATGCCTGCAAACTTCAGATGATGAATCATCCAGTCAACCTTCTTCGTATAGCCTTCGCGTATATGGTCGAAAGAAGAATTGAACTTATGGAAGAATGCGGCAAGCGGGCCATGCCTGAAACCTGTATCGCCCGGCTTCAGGAGAAGCCCGCAGAGGGCAGGCGTCAGCGTCAGTGCAACAAATGCGGAAATTGCAATCGATATCGTAATCGTCACGGCAAACTGCTTGTAAAGGACGCCCGTGATGCCGCCAAGGAAGGCAACCGGAATGAAGATGGATGCCAGGACTGCCGTCGTTGCGACAATCGGCCCCTGTACTTCATCCATAGCCGCTTCCGTCGCAGCCTTTGGATCGAGTTCCTCCCTTTCCATGTGCTCTTCAACGTTTTCAATGACGACAATCGCATCATCGACGACCATGCCGATTGCCAGGACCATCGCAAAGAGTGTCAGCGTATTGATGGAGAAATCAAGAAGAACGAAAGAAGCAAACGTACCGATAATGGAAACCGGCACTGCGAGGACCGGGATCAGCGTCCTCCTCCACTTCTGCAGGAAGAGGAATACGACGAGAACGACAAGAATCAAAGATTCAATGAATGTAGCCTTGACTTCATCTATGGATGCATTGATGAACGACGTATTATCCATGACGATAATGTAATCAAGATCCGGCGGGAAACTGTCCTTGGCCTTCGAAAGAATCTGCTTGACCTGCGTGACAGTATCAAGAGTATTCGCATCATTGGTCAGCTGTACGCCAAACCCGATCCCCGACTTCCCGTTGATCTTCGAATTATTGCTTTCATTCTGCGTGCCTCTTTCAATCGTGGCAACATCCTGCAAATGGACAAACTGGCCATTTGAAGCAGACTTCAGGATGATATTCCCGAACTGTTCCGGTGTCGTGAGACGCCCTTCCACCTTGGCACTGTACTGCTTTTCCTGCGTAGCCGGTGCCGGCTGGGCACCGATCGTACCGGCAGGAGCGGACACGTTCTGCTCCTTGATGGCAGATGTGACGTCTGCCACCGTCAGCCCTCTTTCAGCGAGCTTGTCCGGATTCAGCCAGATTCTCATGGCATAGCTGGAACCGAATGTATTGACATTGCCTACGCCGTTTACACGCTGCAGTTTATCCAGAAGGTAAATATCTGCGTAATTCTTAAGGAAGGCCTGGTCATATGTACCCTTTGGCGAATACAGATTGACCATCAGCACCATATCGCCGGATGCTTTCCTGACAGTAAGGACCGTCTGCTGGACCTCGGAAGGCAGGCTGTTCTTGGCCAGATTGGCACTGTTCTGTACATTGACGGAATCCGTATCCCCGTCAGAATCGAGGTCAAAGACAATCGAGAGGCTGTAAGAACCGCTGTTGCTTGACGTCGAAGACATGTAGTCCATATTTTCAACGCCGTTCAGCTGGTCTTCAATGACCTGCGCGACCGTCTGATTGACGATGCTTGCGTTGGCACCCGTATAATTGGCGCTGAGACGTATCGTCGGCGGAGAAATCTGCGGATACTGCGCAATTGGCAGTGTCGAAAGCGAGATCAGGCCGAGGAGTACGATAATCAGCGAAATGACAATCGCAAAGATTGGACGCCTGATAAAGAATTTAGACATAACCGGCCTCCTTTATGACTGCTGGGAGGTAACGGCATAAGACGGCGTCGTGCTTGTCGTCAGGGACAGCCCCAGTTCCTGCGCATTCGTTTCCGTAGGATTCAGAGCCTGTCCTTCCTTCAGATTCGTCAGACCTTCTACTACGACATTATCATCCTTGGTAAGACCGCTCTTGACGACATAGTAGCTTCCCACTTCATCGCCAAGCTCTACGATCTTGGAAACAGACTTGTTGTCCGGCCCCACGACGATGACAAAGGACTTGTTGAGAACCTGCTGCACTGCTCTTTGCGGAACGAGAAGTGCATCCTTCTGCGGCTGGCCCTCAATCGTAATCTTGGCAAACATGCCTGGAAGCAGGAGATGATTGTCATTATTGAAGAGAGCTTTGACTGTGAGCGTACCAGTGGACTGATTGAGCTGGCGGTCAGCAATATATGTCGTGCTTGTTTCCGCATACTTGGAACCATTGCTGAGCGTGAGCGTTGCCGTCGGCGGAATAAATTCACTGCTTGCTGCATCGCTTTCCTTCGGCTTGCGTCCGTTTTCTCTGAAATTCAGGAATTCATTTTCACTGACAGAGAAAGAGACATAGACCGGATTGATTGTGCCGACAGATACGAGCTGCGTCAATCCCGACGTCACATACGTCCCTGCCGCCACATCATCGACAGAAAGCTTTCCTGACATTGGAGAACGGACGACAGTATCATCCAGATTCTCCTCTGCCTCCTGCAAAAGTGCCTGCATATCTTCATATTCAGAACGGTTTGTTTCCACCGTGGCTCTCTGCGTCGTGAGCGTCTGCTCTGCAATCGCACCCGAAGCCTCCAGCTTTTCATAGCGCTGAAGATCAATCAGGGAATTGTTGTAAGCCGTCCTGGCCTTATCCACATTCGACCTTGCAGAAAGTACCTGGGACGAATACTGACGATCGTCGATCTGTCGATCTTATAAAGCGGCTGCCCCTTCTGAACAGCCTGCCCGCTGGTAAAATACTTTTCCACAATAGAACCGGAAACCCTTGGCTTGATGGCTACCGCATCCGTCGATTGTACTTCCCCTGAATAATCATGGGAAACAGATACATCCTGCTGGAGCACCTTCATCGTCTTGACAGAAACAGCATTGCTTTTCTGCGCCGTCGTGCCGCATCCGGCCGTCAGACCCATGATTCCGAAAAGAATCACAGCTGCCGCTATTCCTGCCTTCTTCCTTGCATTTCCTATCAACATATTCCCACCCCTGACTCTGTCTGTCCGTGTCTCCTGCCTTCAATTCATCAGGCAGGGATCATCAGACTATTGATTCCAATAGAAAAAATCCAGGCATGCCCGGATCCAAATTCATTCATGTCTACCTTATTGTAACAGAAAACAAAACCTAAATAAATGAAAAACGGATGGAATATCCCGAACCGGGACATATCCATCCGCCTGCACTTTTATTGATTATTTGTCGTCCACATGAAGTGAGAGGACATCATTTCTTGCATAATGACCGCAGGGATCAAATTCCATCTTGGCAGCCGCAGCGTCCTCCATGTCCAAATCCGCGTAAATAATACGCTCCATATCCCATACCGTCTCAGAAATATCATGACCATAAGGATCGATCACACAGCTTCCTCCGCGGCATACGATACCCTTGGAAACAGCATCCTTCTCCGGAGCCGTTGCAAGATCCCCCGGATAAGAATCCTTTGTAATCAGCATATCGCAGTTGATGACAAAACAGCGTCCTTCCAGTGCAATATGACGGATCGTATGCTGCCATTCCGCATTGTCATTCGTATTGCAGGAAATATAGATCGTAATCCCCTTCTGATACAGCGCCGTCCTTGCAAGAGGCATGTAACTCTCCCAGCAGATCAGGCAGCCGATCGGCCCCCAAGGCGTATCCATCACAGGGAAATATCCCTCATTCGCATCGCCCCAGACCACACGCTCCGAGCCCGTAGGCTTGAGCTTCCTGTGCGTCAAGACTTCACCATCCGGGGAAATCAGAAGATTGGAATTATAAAGCGTCCCGTTCACCGCATCCCTTTCCGAAATGCCGATGCTTACATACACGCCAAGCTTCCTGGCCTCTTCCTTCAGCACTTCCGTCTCTTCCTCACCCACAACAATGGATGCATCCGAATAACGCTTCCAGTCCTTCCTGCCATCAGCCGTACGACGTCCCACAGAAAAGCCGAAATTCATCCCATAAGGATAACCGGGAATAAAAAGCTCCGGAAACACAACAAGATTCGCCCCGCCCTTAGCCGCCTTCTTCAAAAGCGATAAAGCCTTCGAAAGACAGGCCTTCTTGTCAAACATCACAGGCTCCGCCTGCACCACAGCCACCCGGCATTGTCCGTCCTTTACTTTCATCATAAATCCCCCTGCCATAGTTTTATCGTATCTTTCAGTCAATGTTACATATAGTTTACCATGTCAGCATAATAAAAGAAAAGGGAACATAAAGAACACGAATTACGCCGATTGACGTCCCTCTTAATCCCCCGTCTCTTCCATTAACCATTTCAGCAATGATAGTGCAGAACATAATATAAACATAAAATGAAAAAGTCAATCGCAATGATTGACATACCTTCGCTTATCAAATCCGCATGTTTTTCACCATACCAGCCAAGAGGACTCAGCAGGTATTCATGCAATAAAACCACCAACCGGTAAAGATTGATGGGATTTAGCTGAATCAGCTCTGCTTATTCCTCCCTTCCATTCCAACCGAGATGAGGCAGCAGGTTATTCACACAAAGCAAAAAAGGACATCGATCGTAATGATTGACGTCCTTTTTTATGGCTCTTCACGGAAATTTGGGGGATGAATAATTTTTAGGTAAAGAATGGAATCGGATAAGGGTAAAGAAATAATCCATGTTTCGGTACCCATATCCGATTCTTTTTAGTACCTTGATCTTATTATTGAATCCTTCAAGCTTCCCCGTATTGATAGGATACAGGGCATGAGCAGCCAGTCCCTTGATTCGCTTCTGCTTTTGCCGGGCAAACTTTACCAGGGCAGGAATCCCGCTCTCCAGTCCAGCCTGAATCCATTTTGTCCATCCGGCGAGAGCTTCTTCATAGTCAGTCAATGTGAACAGACGAGTCATCTCCTGCTTCATGGCATAACAAATCGCCAAATCCCTATGCTCGCTCAGGATATCCAACAGATGAGTTTTCTGCCTTTCATTCAGGTGGTCGTCCTTCTTTAACAGTATCCATCGGGATTTCTTTAATTCGGTATAAAGCTTCCTTTCTTCATGGCTCTTTTCCCTGGCCATCTTCTGGAGCTCTGGATTATTAGTTTCTTTCGTATATTCCTTTAATGCTTCTGCTTCCTGCCTATGCTTTTGTGCTTCCTCCAGGCGCACGGCTCCCATAACATCACGCCCAAACTGTGCCTGCATATGGTACCGGTCATAAACGATGGGGACCTTCGGACAATATTTCTGGAACAGCCTGTTAAAGGATGCGTTCATATCCATGGCCACCGCTTTTAGCCTGGAAAGAAGCGAAAGG
>ERZ773116.372-NODE-372-length-51172-cov-24.789150_pt1 | contig 51172 bp, 57 predicted proteins | sample MGYA00580563_ERZ773116 | MGnify/ENA primary metagenome ERZ773116 (study PRJEB29015, sample SAMEA2737864) | human gut metagenome | biome: human gut; feature: human-associated habitat; material: faeces | place: China | collected 2012 ... | reverse complement strand
TTAACAATAACTACTTTTCTTTTTTATGCTATTATTGTAAAAGACAAATTACAATTTATTAATTAGATTAGTTTGAGATATAACTAATCTTTTTATTTTGAATAAGATTTATATTTTTTGTCTAGGGTAGAAAATATTTCCATCTAGGGTAGAAGATATTTCTATCCACGATGGAAAATTTGTCTAACATAATATGATAATATAATATAAAGAATTAATATAACAAGAATATAAATAATAATTTAAATTAGTATAAATATTTATACAGAAAGGATTTGATTATGAATGGTGTAGATTATAACGAAGTCATTATATCAGGAAATATAAATGTTATTAAGGATATAAATGAATTAATTGTCACAGTGTGATGATTTTATCATGACATGACAAAAATGTCCATCAGGGTGTGATGAAAATGTCCATCTAGGGGTGATGATTTTGTCACACATAATATAATAATATAATATAAAGAATTAATATAATAAGAATATAAATATATTTAAATTAGTATAAATATTTATATTAAAATATATAATATGTGCTATACTATTAATAGATTGATTTAATCAATTACTTGTTTCTACTTTTTCGCAAATGACCCATGTCATTGCTCCATTGACGAATCTGTTCGAACTATTCGGACATTGATATATAGAAAATCAATCGAAAGATTGATTTTTTTGTGTGTTTATCCCACGTTCAGCTTGGAAGTTATACAAAGAAATCATCCTAAAGGAAGGATGGTGTTTATGCTTAATATTATTAAACAAGAAATTGAAATGGAAAAATGTTTAAAACAAAAGTTAGAATTTATATGTGATTTTTGTAATACTACTCCTACTATAATAAATGGTAGTATTAGAAAATTAGATAAAACTAATTTAACTTATATTGAACCCCATAAAATTATTATTAAAAATATAACATTTCTTGCATTTAATTATTCTACTGATATCTACATTAAAAATTTAAACAATAAAATTCGGTTATCAGAATTAGAAAATTACATTAAGAGTATTAACTAACACCATTTGCCAAGATGGACTTTTGCCCTTAAATTTGATATAATTAATATAGACGGACAGAAGTAAATATGAGAAGTAATGGTAGTTAGAAGTACCCTTACTTCTCTTTTTTTTAAGTTAAAGAAAAAGGAGATGAAATATTGAAGAAAAGAATTTGTGGATTATATTTGAGAGTTTCAACTGAAGACCAAGCTCGTGAAGGATTTAGTTTGCCAGAACAAAAAAGACAATTAGAAGATTTTTGTAGAAAAAAAGATTTGGAAATTTATGATTATTATGAAGATGCTGGAATAAGTGCTAAAAAAGGCAATTATAGACCTGAATTTGAAAGAATGAAATAAGATGCCTTAGATGGTAAAATTAACTCAATAGTAGCCATTAAATTAGATAGATTTTCAAGAAGTGTATATGATTGGGAAAATACAATGGATTTCTTCAACAAATTAAAAATAGATATTATATGTGCTAACGAAGAAGTAAATACATTAAATCCTAATGGTAGGATGGTATCTCGTGTAATGGTTGCTATTGGACAAAATGAAATCGAAAAAACTTCCGAAAGAACTAAAATGGGATTAAATGGTGCAATTCTTGAAGGACACATTCCTCATCGTGCCCCACTAGGTTATAAACATGTTGATAAAAAATTAGTTATTGACCATACAACTAAAGATGTTCCTATAAGAATATTTGAACTTTATCATAATGGTATGTCTTATCAAAAGATAAGTACTCTCTTCAATAAGGAAAAAGTCTTAGGTAAAGAAAATTGGAGAGATTCAACCATTTATAATATTTTACAAAATGAAGTTTATAAAGGAGATTTTGTTCATGGAAAAAGAACTGATGAACCTAGATATTATGAAAATGTTGTTGAGCCACTTATCAGTAAAGAGTTTTGGGAAGAATGTCAGGTTCAAAAGAAAAAAAATTCCAGAAGTTATCAAAGAACTCTAACTTATTTATTCTTACAAAAAATAAGATGTCCTAAATGTAATAGAATTATGGGTGGAAAAGCTACTAAAAAGAAAAATGGTAATGTTTATTATTACTACTACTGCTCTGAATGTAAATGCACGATTAAAGAAGATATAATTGAAAATTATGTAAAAGATTTTATTGATGATATTGTAGAATATGATTCAGTAGTTAATCAATTCTTCTTGCCTATGATAAAACAAAAAGTAGAAAATCCTAAAAAACAATTAGAACAAGAAATTAGAAATCAAAAGATGATGCTAGAACGAGTTAAGAAAGCATACATTAATGGAACATTTAGCTTAGAAGAATATGATTTAGAAAAGAAGAAACTTGAAGCAAGTATTAATAAATTAGAAATTAAGATGAATGATACTGAAGTATGTGATATTTTAAAATTCACACCTGAAGATATCTTATTAAAACGTGATATAGATTTTATTAATAGTATTGAATATGCTGATAAGTATAATCAAGTTGTTAAGTTTTGGAAAGATTATACAAGAGAAGAAAAATCAGAATTAGTTATGAATTATATTGATGAGATAGAAATTCAAAAAGAGAAAAATAAGTATGAAGTTAAATATATTAAATTTAGAGAATCACTTTGTAAACCTATGAAAGAATTAGAAAGTATTGGATACTTAGATAAGAAAGTTCAAATTTTCGGAAAGTTTGCTGGATATTTAAGATTTAGTGAATATCTACCTATGAAGAAAATTGGAAAACATATTATGAGATTAAGACAGTTCTATGATGTTAAATTTTATGAAGCAGATTATTTCACCGAAGATCAAGTTTTTAATTTTGGTATAGATGAAGATAACACAACTATTGTTAGAATATTTCCTATGAAGAATTATAAAAAAATAGACCCTAATAATAAAAAAGAAATTCATAACTATGGAGTATTATACTTAAATAAAAATAATCCTTGGTATAAGATAGATGAAGAAACTGCTTTTGATTATATACCTAATCATACTGATACAACATTAATTACTAATGAACCTATATCTATTGAAGTAAAACCATCTAATTATAATACATTATATAAAGATGAAGAATTTGCTGAAGCATAATTCTTCTATGTCGGATTCTAAGGCGTGCCTTAGCTCACTGGTATTTTGATAGTATGTCAAAATGCCTAGGGGGTTAAATATTTTGTCAAAACAAAATATATCTAAAAAATACATAAAGAAAGGAGATTTGATTTATATAACTAGTCTAGGTTACTCTTTCCATTTAAGTAATGATAAAAATAAGAAAAATAGTAGTAAATCAAGTGCTAAATCTAATTTAAGTGGTACAACATCTAAGAGTAATAATGCTATTCAAAATGCAGCTGGATTATCAAAATGCGATAACCATAATTGTAGAAAATATGATAATAAAGAATATGATATTGAAATTATTCGAGGTACTAATTCTATTGTAAATGATGTAAAAAAATTATATAAAAATGAATTTGAAGATGCAAGATTAGAATATAATTCTAAACAAGTTCGTGAAGATAGAAAGATAAAAGATTATTTTACTCATGTTAGTAATAATACCAAAAGTGATTTAGCGTGTGAGATAATTATTGAACTTGGAGATATGGAATTTTGGGGTACAAAAGATATAAACTATAAAAAGAAAATGACAAATGTATTTGAAGAACAAGTTAAAAGTTTAGAAGAATTAGTTCCTAATTTTAAAATTGCAAGTGCTATCATTCATTACGACGAAAAAAGTCCACATCTTCATATAATCGGTGTTCCAATTAAATATAAAAATAAGTATGGAATGAAGAAACAAGTTGGTAAATCTAATGTTTTTACTAAAGATTCATTAAGTAAAATACAAGATAAAATAAGACTACGGTCTATCGAATCTTTCAATAAAGAATATAACACCAATTATAAGTTAAAGCCAAAATTAAAAGGTAGAAATAAAGACTATTATATAACTGAAATGGATAACTACCAACAAATGAAAGATAACATTGAAATACATCAGAGAAATCTAAAATTAATTGAAGAAAAGAACAATAATTTATCTAATAAAACTAAAGAAATTGAAGAAATATTAGATAATTTAAAATCAAAAGGATTTGTAAAAAGTGAATTAGTATTAAAAGTTGTTGATAGAGATAAAATGATTGCATTTATTCATTTAGTTGATAGAACTATTGCTGAATATCAAAGTGTTGCAGAACTAACAACCACCCTAAAAGAAGTGGAAACAGAATTATTAAATAATCGTGATAGATTAAAATTGTTAGAACAAAATAACAATGATTTATCTTTAAAAGTTGATAATTTAACAAAAAATATTAAAGAAAAAGACAAAGAAATATCTGAACTTAAAAAGGAAAATCTTAATTTAAAATCCCTTTTACAAAAATTAAAAGATAAATTTTATTTTATAAAACATTTTATCATTACCAAAATTTTAGACTATAAAGAGAAAGATAAATATGTTCAACTTACTCGTGATTTATATGAGCATAGAGGATTAGATGAAGATGATTATAAAGAATTAATAAATTTTTCTAAACCTATTAATAGTTCAAGAGATTATATTACAAAAGAAAAAGATGATTATGAGCGTTAGTGCTTTTAATCATCTTTTATTTTAAAATCTTTTTAATCTTTTTGCTGGACCTTCTTGTTTGTGAGGAGCGAATGCATTCATTTTTTCGTCCCAACGTTCAATAACATCCATTAATGTATTATCTCCTCTGTCATCTAAAACATCCCAATACTCTCTAGGAAGTGGACTTTCACTTACACCTGAGAACATTCTATGTCCTGCTTGTTGTTCTGCTCTAAATTGTCTTCTTCTGCGTTCTAATTCTCTAGGATTAGTTACTTCTACACCATTAGCATAAAATGTTACATCTTCAGCCATTGTTTCTTTCCAACCAAATAATTGACAATTATCTTTCGCAAATCTTCCTGTAAAGAATGTTTTACGAATTTTCATAATATCTTCAAAAGTTAAATCCTTTTTATATCCAAAATATTCAAGAAGTGCCGCCAAATTACATGCATCATTTATTACTATACTATTTTCTCCTAAATTTAGACATGTATTATCATCCGTAACATTAAGGATAGGATAATTTGGAGATCTATATAATAAGTCGTTAGATAATTTATCTTCATTTGGCACAAATAACATACTTCTATAACTTCTCCAAGAACCTGTACTCAATTGCCCTGGTTTAGTTCTAAAAAAGTCGTCATCACCCTCATAACGATATATACTATCTGTTCTTACAACTTCACCAACGTAAATTTCATCTCTACACACTACATATCTTTTGTTTTCCATACAAAAACCTCCCTTTAATTGCTATATATAATAACATAAATCTTTTAAAATAGCAATTATTCATATTTTTCCATAATCTTTTTTGTTTCTTTTGTTATGTAATCTCTTTTTTTGTTTTTACAATAGGTATCTATTTTTCTTAAAATAAATTTAGATCTAGGTGATGCCATATCAATTAAACTGATTATGTTAATTAATAATAATACAGCAGCAATAATAAAATTACCAGTAGTTATTATAGAATATACTATCGCATATATTCCTAAAGCTAAGATTAGAAAAAATAATATATAATATACCGTTTTTAAGATTTTTATATTCTTGTTAAAGTCGGCTTCTGCTTTTTGTTCAGCTTCAACAATAAATTTCTTCTGTATAGATAGTTCCTTTTTTAAGTTTCTTTCTTTTGTATCTTCTAATTCTTTCTTTATTGATTCGATTTCTTTATCTCTTTTAGTTAAAAAATCTAATAGACTTTCTTTTGTAACAAGTTCTGAATCATTTTTTATTGAATCTACAAATCCACTAGATTTTAAATAGTTTTTAGTTAAGCAATTACTAACATTCTCTAGATTTCTTATAGAACCATCTTTTTTTATTGATTCAAATATTTTAGCTGCTTTACACATTATCTCATCTGAAGCGTTAGTTGCTGCTAAGGCATTCTCAACAAGTCTTAATTTAGGTAAATCTGCATTATTTTCAAAATCTTTAAACCATAAAATCGTTGTTAAATCTAAATCATCTATAACTAATCCTATATCCGTATCAAATAATTCTGGCATAATTTCTCTTGATGCTGATTTTAAATATTGATATGTTGTAACAAAGATATGTGTGCAGTTTTCTATCTTAGTTATTTTTTTACCTCGTCTCAACATATTTATTGCACAAACAGAGTTAACATCGTTTGTGATAGAGTTAGGATTTATATACTGATTATGTTTTTCCTTATGGGCTGTAAGTTTTTCTTCTAGCGTTTTAACATCAATTACATCTTTATATCTATCTTTCGTAAAATCTGGAGTATCAACTATATTGATACGCTTATCTTTAAAAATGTCTTCTAAAGATGAAATAATTAAATCAACTTGTCCTTCTGAGTATTTTTCTTTATCAAAATATTCTAAAGTCATTTCCTTATTTTTATTTATATTGATTTTGTAATAGTATAATATATTTCTTACTTCTATAAAAGTATGGTTAAAACAATTTATAGTAGCTCCATATTTAACTAACAAATCATGTAATTCCTTAGCACTCTCATTTTCTTCATCACTTTTATATCCAAGAACTCTTAAAATGAAGGCAGCATCTAAATAACAATTTAGTTTTCTCAAACTAGCCTTATTATCATTTTCAATTTGCAAATAAATAGCATTAGCTATCATATAACCTTCAATAATTCTTAATATTAATTTAAATATATCAGAGTTTTTTTCATTTTCCCTGCATATAAATTCTCCAATTAAATAGTTGGTAACATCACTTTTTCTTTCTATTTTTTTTACAAAATTTATATTTTCGTAAGCATTATATCCATAACTAGAAATAAAATTTCCAAAATATATCTCTGCATCACTTTCTACTATATCACCATTTAATTCCTTTTTTAAATATTTTGTAATTGCACTAATAACCTTAGATGTTTCTAATTTTGCTATATTTAATCTATCTTCAAATTCTTTAGCCTCGTCCTTTAAATCTTTAGTTAAAATAAATTTTTTGTTATCTAATTTCAAAATATTTCTACGTTTCATTCGATTTAAAACAATTTTTAGAACAGCGTGTGGAAACTTATTAAAACAAAACTTTTCTTTTAATTGTCTTATTATATATTCTTCATCTATTAAATCATTTACTTTAAATTTATTAAAAATAATATTGCTAACAAAAGGAATAACTAATTCAATATTATCTTTATGTGAATTATCCCAAATAGCAGTTAATACAGCAGTACTTATTAATGCATTATCATTTTTCATATATTCACCTCGCTATCTCCACCAAGATTTTAACTAAGTAAATTATATTATGAAATAGCCTTTTTTTTAAGGATTTATAAGAAAAATGTCGAAAAAATATAAAAAAATTAAAATTTTATGCTAAAATATTACTAGAGATTGATATTTTTATATATCAAATCGTTAAGAAGTGAAAAGTTGTAGATATCTTCGACAACTGCTCCATAGTGAAATCTGCTCGAACTTTTCGGGCTTAAATAGATAACTAATCTAGAAATGGATTAGTTTTTTTAAGTTTTAGAAAACTATCCTAACTAAAAAGAAAGGATGGAACTATGGTAAATATTATTAAAGAAGAAATTACATTAGAAGAATCACTTAAAAAGAAATTAGAGTTTATTTGTGATTTTGCTAAAGTTGAACCTACTATTATTAACGGTAGTATAAGAAAAATTGATAAGACAAATCTTACCTATATTGAACCACATAGAATTATTATCAATAATATTACTTTTCTTATCTTTAATTATTCTAATGAAATATTTATAGAGAATTTATCTAATAAGATTAAATTATCTGAATTAGAAAACTATTTAAAATCTATTTAAATCTAAATGCTACTATTCCCTAATCAGGGAATTGACAAATCTATAAAAAATGATATTATATATAACCAATGAAAGAGGTATTCTCTAGAAATGGAGGTACACCGATGATAAAAATCAAAGATAGAATTAAAATATATAATATTGATTTTAATGAGGAGTCAGTAGTATTTAGACTTTACTAGATACTATTGTCTCCTCTTTTTTAGTAAAAGGAGTTGAAGATAATGGATAATGAAAAGAAAATTGCTGGTCTCTATATTAGGGTTAGTACCGAAGATCAAGCTCGCGAAGGATTTAGTTTACCAGAACAAGAAAAACGATTAAGGGCTATGTGTGAGTATAAAGGTTATGAAATATATAAACTTTATAAAGATGCTGGTATAAGTGCTAAAACGGGCAATACTAGACCTGCATTTGAAGAACTATTACAAGATATAAGAGATAAAAAATGTAATACTATCGTTGTATTAAAGTTAGATAGACTTACTCGTTCAGTATTTGATTTAGAAGGTATAATGAACTTTCTTGAAGAAAATAATGCTTACCTAGATTGTGCTAATGAAGAAATAAATACTACTAATTCAAGTGGTAAAATGGTGGCTAGACTTTTAACAACAGTTTCACAAAATGAAATAGAAAGAACAAGTGAAAGAACTAAATTTGGTTTATCTGGTGCAATTAAAGAAGGACATATTCCTGCTCGTGCTCCACTCGGCTATAAGCATATAGATAAAAAGTTAGTTCCTGATTCACTTACAAAAGATATTGTAATTAGAATTTATAATTTGTATTTTGAAGGTAAATCATACTACAATATAGCAACTATATTTAATGAAGAACAAGTATTAGGTAAAACTAATTGGAAAGATACAGGAATACTCCGAATAATCTCAAATGAAGTTTATAAAGGCGATTATGTGCATGGTAAAAGAACAAATCATCCTACACTATACAAAGATGTTGTTGAGCCAATAATAAGTAAAGAAATGTGGGAAAATTGCCAAGTTCAAAAGAAGAAAAATCAAAAGAATTATATGAGAACTCAAACTTATATTTTCTTACAAAAATTAAAGTGTCCTAAGTGTGGAAGAATACTTGCTGGTGGTGCTTCACATAAGATTAAATCTGATAAATGGTATTTCTATTATAGGTGTGAAAATTGTAAAAACAATATTCACGAAAACAAAATTGAAGATAAGATTAAAAACCTACTTGCTGATATTTTGGAATATGATAATGTTGTTAATGAATTCTTTTTGCCAGTATTAAAATCAAAAGTAGATAATCCTAAAATAGAATTAGAGAATGAACTCAAAAACTTAAATAATAAAAGAGAAAGAATTAGAAAAGCATATATTGATGAATTATTTACTGAAGAAGAATTTAAACAAGAAACTAAATTAATTGAAAATCAAATTGAAATGATAAATTCTAAAATATTAGAAAATTCACAAACTGAACAACTTAATTTTACAATGGAAGATATATTACTTAAAAGGGATATGGACTTTATTAATAAAGTAAAACTTCCAATATCCTATTATGCTTTTAATGATAATTGGGAGCTGTTAGATAGACAAACTAAAGCTGATATAGTGATGAGATATATTGATGATATTGAATTAGAATTTAAAAATAATATGTATCTAATTAAACAAGTTAATTTTAGAAGTACATTTTATAATGATTTTGAAGAGTTATATAACAAAGGTTATATTGATAAGAAAAGAAAACTTACTTATGATTTTAATGGTATATGTATAGATACAAATGTAAGATATAGTGAATATTTACCTATTAGAGAAGTTATGCAGCATTTTTATAGATTAAATGAATATTATGAAGTTAATTTTTATAAAGGAACTTTCTATAAAGAAACTGAAAAACTAGATATAGGACCATTACTTAAAAAAGAAGTTCCTATAAGAATGTTCCCTCTACAAAAAAATAACAATGATAATAATAATTGGATAGCTATGGGAATGTTTGCTACAAAAAATAGTCCTAATGATATAAAAGTAAATATTAAAGATGTATTTGAAACAATACCTGATAATGTTACCAAAGAAGATTTTTAAAATGCGTGGCACATTTCAGAATACGTATGTAAATGAAAGTGGCGATAGCAGATTAAAAATTGTAAAACGGATTCTAAGGTGTTAAACCTTAGCCCACAGGATATTTTGTATGGTACGTACAAAATTCCTAGGGGGTTAGAAATTTTGGAAGACCAAAATGGCCACTAGAGTGGTCACTTATAGAAAGGAGAAATCTTATGTCAGAACTTGCTTATTCATTGCATTTAGGTAGTGATAAAAATAGAAAAAACATATCTAAACAAAATGGTAAAAACAATTTAAGTGGAACAACTTCTTTACCTAATAATGCTATTCAAAATGTAAGACAATTATCAAAAGTAGATAAACATAACTATAGAAAATATGATAATAATCAAGAACTAATTGAAATAGTTAGAGGAACATCTTCTCCGCTTGATGATGTAAAAGAATTATATTTAAGTGAATTTGAAGAAGCAAGATTAGAATATAATTTTAAACAATCTAGACCTAGTCGTATGATAGATAATTATTTTGATAATGTATCTAATAATGAGAAAAAGGATCTTGCTTGTGAAATTATTCTTGAACTTGGAGATAAAGAATACTGGGATACTAAAGATGAAAACTTTAAAAAGAAAATGTCAGAAGTATATAAAAAACAAGTTGATGATTTAGAAATGCTTGTTCAAAATTTTAAAGTAGCTAGTGCTATAATTCATTATGATGAAACTAGTCCTCACTTACATATTGTTGGTGTTCCAACAAAATATAAGAATAAAAATGGTATGGAAAAACAAGTTGGTAAATCTCTAAAGAATCTTTAATAAGATTATAAGATAAAATGAGAACTTTATGTATTGAAGAATTTAATCAAGTATATAGTTTGGATTCTACTTTAAAGAAAAAACAAAAAGGTAGAAATAGAGATATTCATGTATCTGATATGGATAACTATATAGAAATGAAAAAACAAATTGAAAATAATACCGAAAATCTAAAACAAGCAAATAAAAAATCTTCAGTGTTGAAAGAAAACTCTAAAGATATAAAAGATAAAATTGATAAATTAAAAACATCTAAACTAAATAAAGATAATTATATTTTATCAAAAGAAGATAAGGATTCTTTTATCAACTTTATCAATAAAGTTAATGATACTAGTAAAGAATATGATAAAATACAAACTCTATCTAATACACTAGTTAATGCAAATGAACAATTAAAAGATAAGAATAATAAAATTAAAACTCTTACTGAAAATAATGATGCACTTAATTTAAGAGTTAAAACTTTAAATGATACAATTAAAGAAAAAGATAATGAAATATCATTTTTAAAATCTAAAATCAACGATTTAAAAAATACTATTGAATATTGGAAAGATAAATTTGAAAAACTAATATCTTTCTTACACGATAAACTTCATAGTTGGTATGATAAAGATGATAAATATATCGATGTTGTTAATGATATGTACGATGATAATGTTTTAGATGACGATGATATTGAAGAATTAGATTTAAGTAAAGAAAAAGATGATTATGAACGATAATAGTATTGTTTTTGTGATAAAATAGATATTGTAATTATTTCTTTAAAAGGAGGTATAAAATGTCGTTAGTTACAATGTATGAAAGTTCGGTTAGAAGAAAAAGGGATGAAATATCTAGATTAAAAACAGATAGAGTAAAATATGTTAATATTGTTAGCAATTGTAGTAAAAAAATTTTAACAGCCACAAAGCAAGCAAACTCAACAAGATCATCTTCTACATTTAAAAGTAGAATGAATGAAATAGATAGAGAAAATAAAAAGAAAACTGAAGCCGAAAAGAAAATAGCTGAATATGATAAGAAAATAGCAAATAAGGAAAAGGAATTATTAAGAGAAGAACAAAGGTTAAGTAAAGCTAAAGATGACAAATATAAACAAATAGAACACCAAAGAAAACTGGCGTTGGATAATTTATCACTTGATTTGTCTATTCAAAGAGAAAACCAAAACAATCTTATAAAAGAAGTTAATAAACTAAAAGAAGCAAAAGAAAAAATTAATATACTATTTATTGCTTCTAATCCTGATATTGAATTTATAGATGATGATGGAAATAGTGTTCAACAACAAAAATTAAAATTAGAAAAAGAAGCAAGAGAAATACATGAATCAATACAAAAATCTTTAAAACGAGATTCCATATCATTTGAAACAAGATGGGCTACTAGAGTTACAGATTTATTACAATTTATTAACGAAGTTAATCCAACTATATTACATTTTAGTGGTCATGGTACTTCAGATGGTAAATTAGTATTTCAAGATAATAATGATAAACCCAAATTACTAAGTATGGAGGCATTAGTTGAATTAATTAATGCATCATCAGATAACCTTAGATTAGTAGTATTAAATAATTGTTTTTCATCAATTATATCTGAAAAAATAGTGGATAATATTGAGGCATCCATTGGGATGAATAGTTCTATTGGTGATCAAGCAGCTATTGTTTTTGCTTCTCAATTATATTCTTCTATCGGGTTTGGGCTATCATTAGAAAAAGCATTTCAACAAGCAATAGTATCATTAAAATTATATGAAATACCAGAGGACCAAACTCCACAATTATATGTATCTGAAGGAATCGAAGCAAAAAATATTTATTTAGTTACAAAGAACTAAAAAACTACCTCATTTTAAGAGATAGTTTTTTAATTGATTTATTTTTCTAAAGTTCGTGTCTTTTTAGGATTTATACGTTCACTTATATTTTCTTGTTCCTCAATGTCCATAGTTCCATCTTTATTAAGACTAACTTTTAATGTTATTTCTTGATTTTGTGTTTTTCTTCTTGCTTGAAGTCTATTAGTATCATCTCCAGCCAAAATTAAAACCAAATCTCCTTGAGCAATAATTATTTTAGAATATTTCATTTTTGCCCATTTATCGCAAACAAATAATGCATTCCATTGAATAAAATCACGCTCATATTTAATTTTGTAATCTTGCGTTTCGATATTTCCAACAAAAGTTTCGTCGTTGGGATGATTTTGTTCAATATCTTTATTAATTAATTCAACTATCGTATTAATATCTAATCCTTCAACAAATTGTGATAATCTGTTTTGAATATTTTCACTAGTAATAATAGATTGATTAAAGTATTTATCATTATTTAACATACAATTCCTCCTTTATGACTAGTATTATAAACTATTTTATTGATAAATTCAAGTATTATTATATTAGATGGTATAAATACTTGATAAATTACACTAATAATATTTTAAAAATTTAAAAATTATGCTATTATTATTTTAGTGATTAGTTGTTTATCAACTTTTACTATATGAGTTTCGAATAACCTTTGTTGTCGCTCCATAAGGTAAAATCGTCGCACCAATGTGACGTTAGATTTAAGTCAACTTGTAATAGTTGATTTTTTTGTGTGTTATGTAAATGGTAAAATAAAATGTAGGAAATTGGTAAATTTAAATGTCGGTTTTCCTACATCTTTTTTAATAATTCAATTAAGGAATATTTTTCTCTATAATTTAGTTTACCATTTTTAATAATATCATCTATCAATGATATATAATTTTTAAAATTTGGAGCGATATCAATCATTAGTTTTATTTTGTCTTTTTTATCATCATTAGTATCCATAAGAATATTTACTAATGAATCAAATTTTTTTTAAGTTCCCACTACTTAATATTTCATTAAAACAATTAATAGATGATTTCACTCTATATGCTTCTTGCTCTTCTTCTGGATCAATCTCTGAATCATCAATATCATTATATAATAGCACCATATTTTTGCATAATAAATTAATGAAATTATAATCATATACATTATAAATATCATTTAAGATATAGGTTGTAATATTTTTTTAATAGTAATAAAAAATATCAAGTGTTGTACTTGATATTAGTCTTCTTTTTCTTTTGTTACACCTACCCATGCTGTGCGGTTAGTTACTTTTTCTAATTCTTCAATCGATATTTCTATAGCATTATTAGTAGCTCCACAAGCAGGGAATACTGTTTTAAAATTCTTTAGTGATTCATCTAGATATACTTCTACACCATCATTTAATGCAAAGGGGCATACTCCTCCTACAGGATGGCCTATTTTTTCTTCTACTTCTGTTGCTGCTACCATATGAGCCTTTTCTCCAAAGGTATGTCTATATTTAGCGTTATCTATTTTAACATCTCCTTTTGTTACAATAACGATATATTTATCTTTTAATTTAAATGATAATGTTTTAGCAATTCTAGCTTCTTCAGTACCAAGAGCTTCTGCTGCTTCTTTTACAGTAGCACTAGTTGTTGGTACGGTTATTATTCTATTATCCATATTATATTTTTTTAAATATTCTTTTACTTTAGCTACAGACATATTATTACTTCCTTTCTATGTAATTATTATAACATAGTTTTAGTTATTCGTTTAATTATTTTTATTTTGTTAATATTAATAATGGTGATTTTATGAAGATTAGACTTGGATATGCATGTATTACTAATTGTATTAATGATAGTAGTTCTAGCCCTTATACTTATAGTGAATATTTAAAAGATGGAGATATTGATAAGTTGGATAGAGTTATTATTTCTAACTTAAAATCTTTAAATAATATAATTGATTATAATATTAAGAATAACATTCATTTTTATAGGATGTCTTCAAAAATTATTCCTCTTGCTACTAAAGATGATGTTAAATTTGACTATACTAATAAATACAAAAGTTATTATGATACTATAGGTAAGAAAATTAGTGATAGCAAAATGAGAGTTGATTTTCATCCTGATCAGTTTTGTGTGCTTAATAGTGTGAAGAGTGATGTTGTTTCTAATTCTGTTAAGATACTTGAATATCATTATAATCTTTTTAATATGCTAAATGTAAATGATAAAATATTAATACTTCATGTTGGTAGTAGTACTTTTGGTAAGGAAAATTCTATTAGCAGGTTTATTAATAATTTTAATAAATTACCTATATATTTAAGAAAATGTATTGCTATTGAAAATGATGATAAAGTTTTTAATGTTAATGATGTTCTAAAAATATCCAAAGTTACTAGTATACCTGTTGTTTTAGATTATCATCATCATTTATGTAATAAAAGTGATTTTTCTTTTGCAGATATTTTTAATAGTTGGGGTAATAGGAGAGTTAAGATGCATTTTTCTTCTCCTAAAAATAAGAGAGATTATAGGAGTCATAATGAATATATTAATGGTGATGATTTTATTAATTTTATAGAAATACTTAAGAAATATGATAGAGATATTGATATTATGTTAGAGGCTAAAGGAAAAGACGATAGCTTATTTAGATTAGTTAGATATATTAAATATAAGACGGATTATGAGTTTATTGATGATACTATATTTTTAGTTTAATTTAAAAAAGTAACAACTAAATTTTTAAAAGTTGTTGTATAATTAGATTGTGAATACGTATGGTAGTGACAAAAAGGATTAAGCAATAACATTCAAGTGAAATTATTAATTTAGAAAGCATAATATATTTAATAAAAAGTGTTCGAAAAAGCAACTAAAATATTAATGATAAAATGGATGAGGTGCTGAAAAAATTTATAAGAATAAAAGCCGATGGCTTATATTATAAACTATCGGCTTATTTTTTTACCAATATATAGCATATGTGTACTATATCCTTGCACTTCTTTTCTTTCACAAGAACTGAAATGATAATTTTTCCAAATTTCAAATTCTTCTTCTGATAAATTGTCAATGATATTTCTAAAATGTGGAGCAACTCCTGATGTTGAGATATTATTAATCTTTTCTATATTATTTGAATTCATAATTTTTTCAAGTTCATCAATATAGAATGCTCTCATTATTTCACTTGGCTCAGAAATTATTTTAAAGTTTTGATCAAATCGTTTATTATCATATCCAAATTTCAAATGACCTTTTAGTAATGCCCAGCTTATCATTATTGAATCATTAGGTAAATATGCAAACATCATAATACCATTATTTTTACATACTCTTTTAGCTTCATTTATACATTTATTAATTTCTTCTTCTGTATACAAGTGGTACAAAGGTCCTAAAACTAATACAATATCAAAAATATTATCTTCAAACCTTGATAAGTCAATTGCATCTCCTTGTTCAGCAACAATATTCATATTATCAGTTATTTTGCTTTTTAATACATCTAAATTATGTTGTACATATTCAATAGAATTAACTTTATATCCTTGACTTGCGTAGTATAAAGAATACCTTCCTGTTCCTGCTCCAACTTCTAATATTCGACAATTTGGTTTTAAATATTTTTGGACATATCTATCTGTTGTTAAAAACTCTAATTGTCTATGTTTTGGATCTAATCTTGTATCTTCATCACATGCTTCATTGTAGAATTTATTTAATATTTCATTCCTATCATTCATTATAAATACCTCTCAATTTTATTTTGTTTTATTTTGTTTTAAATATCCTTCTTTTGTAGATATATGTCTATAGATTATATCTCTATAAGTGTTACATTCTTCATTTGTTAATGTTCTTTCTAAACTTCTAAAAACAATTCTAACTAAAATATTTTTTTCGTGTTTTTCAATATCTAATCGTTCTTTTGCTTTATCTGGTAAATCTTTATAGAGCGTTTCAGATAGTATTTTAACTTCTTCTATAATATGTGTATTGACACCTGATTCTTTAACCATATCTCCTAAGAGTTCAATATCTAAATTTTTATCAACTACTACAGATATATCTCTTACAACTGGAGGCATACTAGAAACTTCATTATATGGTTTTAAATCATTCATTTGACATAATACTTTTTCGTTAGTAGATCTAAGTAATCTTATATCTTTAATACCTTTTCTAACCATTAAAATTCTTTCTAGACCTAAACCTAATGCTAGTCCATATTTTCCTTTACATCCATTTTCTTTTAAGATTTCAGGATTTGTTAAACCGCATTCTAATATTTCAAGTGGTTTACCATCTACAATTATATCAATTTCTCTACCATTAAGTGTATATGGATGTATTTTAGAAATTGTAATGTACTCAGGATTTTCTTTTCCAGTAACAACTTTAACAATAATATTTATCATATTTTGCATATCTTGTTCACTAACTGGATTTTCTGATGTATACCACAAATCCATTTGATGATGGACTCCGCTATGTATTCTATCTATTTGATCTCTTCTATATACTAATCCAACACAGGCTAGTAAATGATTTGGCTTAATATCATCTTTTATTGATTGTAATCCCTTAGGAACCATAACAGAAGCCATAGTTCTTAAAACATGGTTATCATCAACATATCTTGTATATAATTCACTTCTTAATACACTTTCTTTATCAATTTTTAATTTGTCATAATTGTCTTCAACTGTAACAATTGGGTTTTCTCTATATATTGTAACTGGACAATTCCAGTATTCTTTTAATGCATCAATAACTTCATTCATTATTAATTGCATACAATGTTCTCCTTGAGTTTTATCAGATAAATCTCTAATCTCAAGGTCTTTTTTTAATTGTTCTTTTGTTAAATGTTTCATTTTTAAAACTCCCTTTCATTATTTAATTATTAGATTATTTGTTTACAGTGATTAATCTAAAAAAATCACTATCAAAATCACTATTAAAATCACTTTCCAAATTAATCACTTCCTTTCATCTGATTTTAAATAATAAATGGTGGCTCCAGTAGGAATCGAACCTACGATGCAAGGATTTTTTCTCCTTTGCTCTACCAACTGAGCTATAGGGCCATTGAATGAAAAAACGAGCAAACATCCATAAAGGACGAATTGCTCGTGGTACCACCTTTGTTTATAGTATTTCTACTACCTCATTAGATTAACGCTCTTAACACGATTTGACTCTATTATTGAAATTCGTTAATTTGCCTTTCTTATGTGGCTCTCAGTCGGTGACCACAATTTCCTGTAAAGAGTTTCAAATTGACTACTGGGATAACTTCCACATCAAATATGCAAGTATTTTATCATAATTTTGCTGTATTGTCAAATCTCATCTTATTTTTGTGTTAATCCTTTTTTAAAATGCATACGCATTATTGGTCAAAATATTACTTTTTTTATGATGAAAAAGTTTCGAAATTTTATAGTGTTCCATTTGATGAGTTAGAAAATTAGGATTATATTGGTGTATGTTTTGTTTGACTCTATAATATTTAGTGGTTGTCAAAAAATATCCTAATAAAAAAAGTAACAACTTAATGTTACTTTATTAGACTTATTAATTCTATTATTATTCCCGATAGGACTCCTAATGCATAGAGTAATAGGATAATTGATAGATTTTCTTTTTGGTTTTTATTATTTTTAATTAATACTAATAGAGAAGAACCACTACTTGTTAGGAGGCCTCCAATTAAGGCTCCTAATGATATGGTGCTATTTAAATATAATTCTGTTAATATTACACTAGCAGCACAATTTGGTATTAATCCTATTAGACTAGTTATGAATGGAGATAATATACTGTTATTTAATAATATTTTTGATAGATAATTGTCTCCTAGTAGGGTGAATATAGTATTTATTATTAGTGTTATGATAAATATAAATAGTGTTATATGCAAGGTGTGTTTTATTGCTGATAATAATATACTATGATTGCAATCACAATGTTCTTCATCACATAATTCATAATTTGTTTCTTTATCTTTTTTCTTTTTGTTTATTATTTTATCTATTATTAAACCATATACTATACCGAAGAATATTTTTATTAATAATATTTTTAGTATTAATGATATTTCTACTTTTTCGGATATCATTATTATTAACATTTCATCACTAGTAGATAAATATATTGATATTAATGTACCTAGTGTTATTATTCTTGTTATATATAGATTAGTAGCCATTACAGAGAAACCACATTGTGGTATTACTCCTAGTAGAGAACCAATTATTGGTCCTACTTTTTTTGATTTGGTTATAATGTTTTTTGTTTTATTATTTAATTTATGCTCTAATAATTCTATTATTAGAAAGGCTACTAATAAGAATGGTATTAATTTTAATGAATCTACAATTGTATCTAAAATTACTTCTTTCATATGTTATCACTCCGTTTTTAATTATAACATTAATATTATTTTAGTACAATTATATTTTATACATTTTTCTTTTACTAGATGGAGTTTTTGGTAATGTTATAATTTTATCTTGTTCTTGATATAGATATTCGCTTAGATAATTTAGTACTATATTTCTTATAATTATTTTTTCTGCTATTTCTAGATTGTTTTCTTTTAATGATTCTTGTATTAATTTTATTTCTTTTTCTTTTGATATTGTTGCTATTTTTAGAGCTTCATTGGCATAGTATATTATTGTTTCAAAAAATTCATCATAGTTAGAAAATGATTGTACTTTAATATCTTTAGTTAATTCTTTGAATATTGACTCTACATAGTTATATATTTCATTGTAATTTATACTTCTATTTGATATTAATTTTGGAGTACTTAAATCTTTTTTCATATCTATATATGGTAGTGGATAAAGCTCATGAAAATTAACATTAATTTTTGTTGATTGATATTCTTTTATGCAGTTTAAATTAAATAAAAGTAGAGTGTCAATACTCCAAGAATCAAATACTTCAGATTTTATTTCTCGATATATATTTTCATAGTTTATGTATATTCCATCATATGCTTTTGATAGCACTTCATAATCAAAAATTGTATTTCTTTCGGTTATTTCATAAATATAGTTTAATGATTGATAATATGATGGATATTTTTTTGATAGTTCAAGTATTTGATTAGAAGTATTTATTGTTAAAATATTAGCATTTTCTTTTAGGGTGAAAATAGTAGCTTTTGTTAAATCTCTATATTCTGATATTGATCTTGCTATTCCTCTAGCATCTAGTAGGTAATCAAACCACGGACATATTTTTCCATATGGTAAATTGAATTTTGATGCCCAAAGACCTCCGTTTGGTTTAAGACTAAAATTATCTAATGGTCTTAGTATATTACGAAATATATCATTTGATATTATTGGAGTCCCTATAGTTATATACTTTGTTTCTTTCATATGTAAAGTCACTTCCTTTTTAAGTGATTATTATGATACTTTATTTTTTTATATTTGTCAATTATATTGCTTTTTATTTTGAAAAGTGATATTATTTTGGTGGTGGTTTTATGGATAAAAAGAAGAATATTATTATTTTGGTTGTTACTTCTATTATTTTTATTTTGTTATTAATTTTGTTTATTGTTAGTATTAATAAAGGAAAAGAAACTATTAATGAACTTAAGCCTAATGATGCTAATATTAAAAATTCTGCTAGTAAAGCTACTGTCAATAATGAAGTAAGTAATAAGTCTAATGATAAAGATGAAGATGAGACTATAACTAGACAAGATAATAATGATAGTAGTGTAGATATAAAAAATGAAAATGATGTTATTCAGTATTTTGAGAATAATTATAATGATATTAATAGTAATAAGGTTAGTATTAAAGATAAAGCTAAAGAATATTTTATTGATATTGTTGATTTTATTTTTTATGATAAAGAAATAAAGGGATATACTTTTAGTGAACTTAGTGATAATACTAAAATAAAAGTTATTGCTTTGGCTCTTAAGATAGATAGTAAAATAGAAGAATATATTCCTGGATATAAGAAGAGTATATCTAGTAACGGAAATAAGATATATACTGATGTTAAAGATAGATTAGTTAGTAGTTATTTGGATTTATCTGTTAAGATTTGTTCTAATAATGAAGAAGGCTGTAATAAAGCAAAAGATATATTTAGTGATATAAAAGATAATTGTAAGATTGGTTGGAGTTTTATAAAGAAATTGGCTAGTGATGGTGGTAATAAATTAAAAGATTGGTATGAAATTTATAGTGGAAAGAGATAAAATTATAAATTAGGTCATAATATTATGTAAATAGTTAAGTTTTTGTAAAAAGTTCTTTACTTATTAAGATAAAATTGTTATAATACTTGTGAGCGAAAGCTCCTTGCCTAGTAATAGGCCGTTAGTCCAAAAGGAGGTGTAATAATGAAAAATTATGAAATTATGTTTATTGTAAGACCAGATGTTGATGAAGCTACTGTTAAAGGTACTGTTAAATTATTAGAAAAGATTTTAACTGATCACAAAGCTAAGATTACTTTATCTAAAGAATTAGGTCAAAAAGAATTTGCTTATGAAATTAAGAAATTTAAATCAGGTTATTACTTTTTATACAACATAGAAACATCTGATGATGCTGCTGTTAAAGAATTTGATAGAGTAGCTAGAATTGATGAAAATGTTGTTAGACATCTTGTTATTAACCTAGATAAATAAGGAGAATAAGTATGAATAAAGCATTATTGATAGGAAGATTAACTAAAGATCCTGAACTTAGAGCTACATCTACTGGTAGAAATGTTTGTCAGTTTTCAATTGCAGTAAATAGAAATTTTACTAATGCAAATGGTGAAAGAGAAGCTGATTTTATTAATTGTGTAGTTTGGGATAAGCAAGCTGAAAATCTTGTTAAATATCAAAAAAAAGGTAATCAAATAGCAGTAGACGGAAGAATTCAAACAAGAAATTATGAAGATAAAGATGGTAAGAGAGTTTATGTTACTGAGATTCTTGCTAATAATATTAGTTTTTTAGATTCTAAAGGTACTAATACTAGTAGTAATGATTTTAATAGTTTACCTGAACCTCCTAGAGAAGATAGTGTAAGCTCTTCTTCTAATATGAATAATATGGAAACTGTATCTGTTGATAAAGATCCATTTGAAGCATTTGGAGATTCAATTGAAATTAGTGACAATGATTTACCATTCTAAAAAAGGAGGATAAACATGGCTGAATTTCGTAAAAAAAGAAAAAAAATATGTCATATGTGTGCAGGAAAACCTGTTAATTATAAAGATGTAGCAATTATATCTAAATATATTAATGATAATGGTAAAATTTTACCTAGAAGATTTACAGGTACTTGTGCTAAACATCAAAGACATGTTGCTCAAGAAGTTAAAAGAGCAAGATTCATGGGATTTGTTCCATTTTGTAAATAATAATATAGTCAGTAATGGCTATATTTTTTCTTTTTTTAATGACATTGTTATAAAAATATTGTATAATAGATAAGTAAGAGGTGGGATACATTATGAAGGTTATTTTTATTAAAGATTTAAAAAAACAAGGTAAAAAGAATGAAATTAAAGAAGTTAGTGATGGATATGCTACTAATTATTTAATTAAGAATGGATATGCTGTTAAATATACTAAATCTAGTGGTGATAGATTAGAAGTAGAAATAGAGAATAATAAGAAGAATGAAGAGAAAAATATAAAAGAAGCAAATAAAATTAAAAAGAAAATTGAATCCGAAAAACTTTCTTTTGATGTTAAAGCAGGAAATGATGGAAAAGTATTTGGCTCTATATCTAGTAAACAAATTTGTGAAAAACTAAGTGCACTTGGTTATGACGTTAATAAAAAGATGATTATGATGAATGAGAGTTTATCTTCACTTGGAGCGTTTTATGTAGATGTTCAATTATATAAAGGGGTTATTGCTAAGGTTAGGGTTGAACTTATAAAGAAGTAGGTGAGTTATGAATAAAGAATTACCTAAAAATATTGAAGCTGAGAAGTGTTTACTTGGCTCAATGTTTTGGTCTAGAGAATCTCTTCAAAGAGGATGTGAAGAGGCTGATAAAGATATATTTTATTTAGATAGTCATGGTAAGATATTTGACGCTATTAAATCATTGTATTTGAATGATACTCCGGTAGATATTACTTCAGTTACAACATATTTAATTAATATAAACAAAATTGGTGAAGTAGGTGGAGTTGAATATCTGAATGAAGTAGTTAATTCTGTTGCTACTGGAGCTAATATTGAATATTATATTAATTTAGTTAGTGAAAAATATACTTTAAGAAAAATGATTGAAGTAGCTACGGATATTGTTAATAAGGCCACTAATGCAGAATTTAATGCTGCTGATACTATTGATGAAGCGGAGAAAGATATTCTTAATATTTCTAAATTTAGAAAGACAAGTGAATTTAGAAAAGTACAGGATGTACTTAGTAAAGCTCAAAGTGATTTAGAGTTTTTATCTAAAAATGGTGGTAAAATTAATGGCTTGACTACTGGTTTTGGTGAACTTGATTCTTTGACTGAAGGATTACATCCAACACAGTTAATTATTATTGCTGCTAGACCTGCTGTTGGTAAAACGGCTTTTGCTCTTAATTTGGCTTTAGCTGCTGCTAAGAGTACTAAAAAAAATATTGCAATATTTTCATTAGAGATGCCTGCTGAACAACTTATTATGAGAATGATTAGTTCTCTTGGACAAATTGATAATAAGAAACTTAGTACTGGTAAGTTAGAAAATGAGGATTGGAAGAGATTTAATGAAGCAATTAGTATACTTGCTGATACTAATATTTATTTTCATGATGCTGGAGGGGTTACTCCTGCTGAAATTAAGGCTAAATGTAGAAGACTCGCTACGCAAGGTGATGGTTTAGGTCTTGTTATAATTGACTATTTACAGCTTATTGATTCTTCTTCTAGATATTCTGGTTCTAGACAGCAAGAAGTTTCTGAAATATCTAGGGCACTTAAAACTATGGCACTTGAACTTGAAGTTCCTGTAATTGCTTTATCACAGTTATCAAGAAGTGTTGAAAAAAGAGAAGACAAAAAACCAGTTCTTAGTGATTTGAGAGAATCTGGTTCTATTGAGCAAGATGCTGATATTGTTGCGGCACTTCATGCCCCTGATGTTGAAGTTCCTGTTGGTGACGAGGTTCCTAATCCTATTCAACTTATTATTCTTAAACACAGAAATGGTCCTACTAAAACTATTGATTTGTTATTTAAGAAGAAGACATCAACATTTTTATCTATAAAGAGGGAGAGTGATAGTAGTGGTAAATAATAATAAATGGGGATTTGGTGTTATTGTTTCTCTGATTGTTATTTCTTTAGGGATATTTTTATTGGTATTTTTTAAAAATGTTACTATTGAACCACAAACTGTCTATACTGTTTACTTAGATGGTAGAAGTATTGGTAATATTGTTTCTAAGAAAAGTTTTGAGGATTATATAAATGTTAAAGAAGAAGAATTAAAAAATAAGTACAATGTTGATACTGTATATACTCCTAAAGGAGTTGAAATTAAAAAGAATTTTACTTATGATACTTCTGTTAATAGTGATGAACAGATATATAATAAAATTATTGATAATAAGAAATTTACTGTTAAGGGTTATGAAATTAAAATTGTTAGTAAAGTAAAGAGTGAAGATTCGGAAGAAAATGAAACTAAGACAACTAATATTTATGTATTATCTAAGGAAGTTTTTGATGATGCTTTGGAAAATACTATTAAGGCTTTTGTTGATAAAGATCAATATGAGAAGTTTTTAGCTGGTACACAAGAAGAGGTTAAAGATTCAGGTAGTATGATAGAGAATATTGATGTTGATGATGAAATTACTTATAAAGAAGCTTTAATTCCTACTGATCAAAAAATATTTGTTGATAGTGATGAACTTAGTAAGTATTTATTATATGGAACACTTGATGAACAGGAAACTTATACTGTTAAAGCAGATGATAGTATTGAATCAATTGCTAGTAGTCATAAGCTTAATGTTCAGGAATTTTTGATTGCTAATCCAAGTTTTACAAGTGCTAATAATTTACTTTATGAAAATCAAAAAGTAAATGTTGGACTAATCGATCCTATAGTATCTGTTGTTGTAGATGTACATAGTGTTGGAGAAGAAGAACGTGATTATGATACGGAAATTCAATATGATTCTAGTCAATATGTTGGTTATCAAGAAGTTATTAGAGATGGTGAAAATGGCTTATATAAAGTTACAAGAAAGAGTCAGTATATTAATGGTCAATTGGTTTCTGGTACTGTTGCTAGCTCTACTGAAATTAAACCTGCTATTAATAGGATTATTGTTAAGGGTCAAAAATATGCTCCTAATGTTGCTGATTTAAGTTATTGGGCATGGCCAACTGACAAACCTTATACTATTACTACTTATTTTGAATATCGTTGGGGTTCTTTCCATGATGCCTTAGATATATATGTTGGTTATGGTTCTTCAATATATGCTGCTAATAATGGTGTGGTTGTTAAAGCTGTTGGTGGTTGTTCACCAGGTTATACTAGATGTAATGGTGGAAGAGGTAATTATATTATAGTTAATCATAATGCAGGAGGTTATTATACTATTTATATGCATTTAAGGGATATTAATGTTAGTGTTGGTCAAACGGTTGCTAGAGGACAAAAAATTGCAACTATGGGAAATACAGGATATGTTGTACCTACACCTAGTTCTTATAATCCTTATGGCGGTACACATTTACATTTTGGAGTTATGGTTGGTAGCTCTAATGGAACTCCTGTTAATCCTCTAAATTTCTATTGATGAAAATTTGTGTTTTGTCTTCTGGTAGTAAAGGGAATACTACTTATATAGAATCTGAAAAGGTAAAAATACTTATTGATATTGGTAATAGTGCTAAATATGTAAAGGAAAAATTAGAGGATATTGGCGTTGAGCCTGAAGAAATAAATGCAGTACTAATTACTCATACTCATGTTGACCATGTTAAGGGCCTTAAGGTGTTTGAAAATAAATATAATATTCCTGTTTATATTACAGATGTTATGTTAAAGAGTTTAGATTATTTAAATAATTATGTATTTTTAGAAAATGAATTTGATATTGGAGATATGCATATTATTGCTATTAAGACTTCTCATGATGCTCCTGATTCTAGAGGTTATATAATCATAAGTGGTGATGACTCTATTGTTTATATTACTGATACTGGATATATTAATAAGAAGTATTTTGATATTTTAAGTAATAGAAATGTTTATGTTATGGAGTCTAATCATGATATTGAAATGCTTAATAATGGTAGTTATCCGTTTAACTTAAGACAAAGAATATTATCTGATAAAGGTCATTTATCTAATTATGATTCGGCTAAATATTTGTCTTCTTTTATAGGGAATAATACTAAATGTATTATTCTTGCTCACTTATCTGAAGATAATAATACTGAGGAGCTTGCTTATAATACACTTATTGAAAGACTTAATGATAGTGACACTCATGTTGATAATATTATTATTGCTAAACAAAATAAAGAGACGGAGTTTGTTAAGTTATGATTAAGATTATTTGTGTTGGAAAAGTTAAGGAAAAGTATTTAAGAGATGCTATTTCTGATTATGAAAAGAGAATTTCTAAGTATTATAAAATAGATATTATTGAGGTGAATGATTCTAATATGAAAGAAGAGGCAATTAAAATCAAACAACATATTAAGAGTAATGATTATGTTATTACTTTAGAGATTGAAGGTAATATGCTTACTTCTATAGAACTTGCTAAAAAAATAGATAAAATATTTATTACTAATCCTAATATTATATTTATTGTTGGGGGCTCTGATGGTTTAGATAAAAGTATAAAAGAAATAAGTAATTATAAATTATCATTTTCTAAATTTACTTTTCCACATCAGTTATTTAGGGTTGTATTGTTAGAACAGATTTATAGATCATGTAAAATATTAAATAATGAAACTTATCATAAATAGAATCATAGTTATTGATTCTATTTTTTTTATGTGGTAAAATTATCTAGTAGGAGGAATTTTTATGTATTGTTCAAATTGTGGTAATAAGGTTGATGAAGATGCTTATGTTTGTTTAAATTGTGGAGTTATATTAAAAAAACGTGAAAATAAAGTAAAAAGTAAAAAAAATAATATAAAACTTTTTAATGTTGTTACTTTGGTTTTTAGTATTATATCTTTTATTTTGTCTTTTTCATTGTTTTTTTATGATATAAGTGAGGTTGGTATGTATACTAAAGCTTATGAAAGAATTATATATGGATTAGGTTTTGTTAGTACTACGATGTTCTTTACGATTATTTCTTTAATTTTTGCTCTAGTTAATAAAAAAAGTAATATTGGTAAAATTGGATTGGGATTAACATTAATTTCAGTATTTTTAATACTGACTGAAATTTTTGTTATTGTTATATATTAATGATTTATAATTTTGATTTTAGAAAAAGTTTAGGGCAAAATTTTTTAATAGATGATAATATAGTTGATAATATTGCTAATGCTATTGATTATAAAGAAAATAATATGGTTATTGAGATTGGACCTGGTAGTGGTAATTTAACTAAAGAATTGCTTAAGAAGGCCGATTTTGTACTTTTATATGAAATTGATACTAGGTTAAAAAAAATTCTTAGTAGAGAATTGTTGGAATTTAATAACTATGATATTATATGGGATGATTTTTTATATCGTGATGTTAAAGAAGATTTAAAGAAATATAATTATAAAAATATTTATATAGTAGCTAATTTACCATATTATATTACCACACCAATTGTTAGCAAATTTGTTATGGAAACTATACCCGCTAATGAGATTGTTATTATGATACAAAAAGAGGTGGCGGAAAGATTATCTGCCCCTGTTGGTACAAAAGAATATGGTCAGATAACTGTTCTTCTTAATTATCATTTTAATATAGAGAAAATTATTGATGTTGATAGGAAGGCTTTTTATCCGACTCCTAATGTTGATTCTGCTGTTATTAAGATGATAAGAAAAGATAATCTTGAAGATCTTACTTCTTTTGAACATTTTGATAAATTAGTTAAAGATTCTTTTCAATTTAAGAGAAAGACAATTAAAAATAATTTAATAAATAAATATAATTTAGATATTGTTTCTAAAGTGCTAGAAAAATATGGTTATGATCTTAGCATGAGAAGTGAAAAGATTCCATATTATGTTTTTGTTGAAATTTCAAATGAGTTACTAAAGTAGCTCTTTTTTGTTATATATTTTTTTTTATATCATATTATTTTATGGGTGATAGTATGTTTAATATTGGTGATTTAGTTACTAGGAAATCTTATGATAATGATATTGTATTTAAAATTATTGATATTAAGGAAGACATTTATGTTTTAAAAGGGGTAGTAGTTAGATTATTTGCAGATAGTCCTAGCGATGATTTGAAAATATATAATTCTAATGCTATTGATGATTTTTCTCCAGAAATTGACGGGTATAGGTCGTTAGAAAGAGATGAGTATTTTTATTTGCCTGGTAGAATTCTTCATATTGATGGTGATAATGAATATTTAGAAAAGTGTATGAATTTTTATAAAAAAAATAGATTAAAGGCTTATGGAGTTTATGCTGATGAAAATAATCTTATTGAGGTTGTAAATGATAATTTAAAAAAATATAATCCTGATATTTTAGTTATTACTGGTCATGATGCTTATTATAGAAAGAAAAGAAGTGGTAATAATTATAAAAATACTAGTAATTTTGTTTTGGCTGTGAAAGAAGCTAGAAAATATGAGAGCTCACATGAAAAGTTATTTATAATAGCAGGTGCTTGTCAGTCTAATTATGAAGAGCTAATTAAGGCAGGTGCTAATTTTGCTTCAAGTCCTAAAAGAATTAATATTCATGCACTTGATCCTGCTATTATAGCGGCTTGTCTTGCTTTTTCAGATAAAAATAATAATATTGATTTGATTAAAATACTTGCTAAAACTAAATATGGTGCAGATGGAATAGGGGGGATTATTACTAAGGGTACTATGTATATTGGGTATCCTAGATAATTATGACTATTGAAAAAATTAAGAATAATATAGATAGTAAACTAGGTGATAATGTTAAGATTATATATAATGGTAGTAGAAATAAAAAAGAAGAATATTCAGGGATAATATCAGAGACTTATAATTATATTTTTATTATTAAAACTGATAGCGATGAGGTTAAAAGTTTTAGTTATAGAGATGTTCTTACTAATACTATAGAACTTTTTTTTGATAAATTGTAAAATTTATGCAAAAAAACTTGCTTTTCTTTATTAAATAATATACAATGTAATTAGAAAGTATTATTTCTAGAAGGAGTTGATTACATGGAGTTAAAACTTGACAAGTTAGTCAAAATTGAAAAAAAAGAAAATTCAAAGATGAGAGGAATTGCTAAAGTTCTAATTGATGGATGCTTTTTAGTTGAGGATATTAGAATTTTAGAGGGTGATGATGGATTATTTATTGCAATGCCTAGTAAGACTCTTCCAGATGGAAGTCATAGAGACACGGCACATCCTATTAATAAGGAAACTAGAAAGTTATTTGAAGATTTAATCCTTGATGCATATAATAATATGGAAGAATAAACTACTTTAATAGTAGTTTTTTTTTTCATATATTGAATTTATTTAGCATATTATTTTATGGGTGATGATATGGATAAAGTTAAAGAAGTAGATAATGGTTTTAATCATGGTATTACTTTAGTAGAAAGAAAGAATATTGTTATTAGTGGTGTTAAAAAGATTGAAAGTTTTGATAGTGAAGAGTTTTTGATGGAAACAACACTTGGTTATCTTGTTATTAAAGGAAATGAACTTGAGATTATTAAGCTTGATACATATCAGGGAAATGTTTCTATCAAAGGAAAAATTGATAGTATGGTTTATTTAGATAGTAATAATAAAAAAGATAATGATAATTCTTTATTAAATAAATTATTTAAATGATTTTAAAGATTCAGATTTTTTCTCTATTATATTCTTTTATATATGGAATAATATTTTATATATTATTAGAAGTTAATCAAAAGTTTTTATATGAAGGAAAAATTGTATATCGAATTATAATTTCTTTTTTGTTTGTTATTTTTATTTCTTTATTATATTTTTTAATACTTATTAAAATTAATAATGGTATTTTGCATTTATACTTTTTTTTGACTATGTTTACAGGTTATTTGTTATCTTTTGTCATTTATAAGAAATTGATTGTAAAAAAAAATAAGGTGTGATATAATTCTTTTAGAAAGGTGGGAGATTATGGCTAAGAAAAAGTTGAATAAAAAGGCTAAGACTAGAATATTTTTATTTTTTATTATATTTGGTTCTATAATTGGGTCTCTTAGTTATAGTTTCTTTTCTAATGTTAGTAAAATTATAGAAATTAAAAATGAAAAAAAGACTTTAAGTGAAAAATTAGTTACTTTGAAAGATGAAGAAGATAAACTTAATTCGGATATTAAAAAGTTAAAAGATCCAGAATATGTTGCTAGATATGCTAGAGAAAAGTATATGTATTCTAAAGATGGGGAACTTATTATTAGGCTTCCTGATGATGATACAGATAAATAAAAGAAGATACTATTTTGATTTAGTATCTTCTTTATTTACTTCTTTTTTATTTTTTTTATTTGTTTCTTTTGTAGTATTTGTTTTAGTATTTTCTTTAGAGTCTTCAGTGGATTTTTCTTCTGGTAAATGACCATGTTCTACTAGATAATCGATTTCTTCTTTTGTTATTGTTTCTTCTTCAAGAAGTGTATTGGCTATTAATGCTAATAAATCTTTATTTTCATTTATTATTTTTTTTGTTTTTTCATAACAAGTATTAATTATTGAACGCATTTCTTCATCTATTTCATGAGCTACAGTATCAGAAATATTTCTATTTTTTGTATAGTCTCTACCTAAGAATGTATTTCCATCTGGTTCTTCAAGCATCATTGGTCCTAAAGAACTCATTCCGTATTCTGTTACCATACTTCTGGCAATTTTGGTTGCTTTTTTAAAGTCATCGTGGGCACCAGTTGTTATTTCATGAAATGTTACTTCTTCTGCAACTCTTCCTCCTAGTAATCCACAGATTGATTCTAGTAATTCATTTTTTGTATAGTTAAATGATTCTTCTTTAGGAGTCATCATAGTGTATCCACCAGCATGGCCTCTTGGGATAATTGTTATTTTTTGTACTTCATTAGCGCCATCTAATTTTAATCCCATTACAGCATGACCCGCTTCATGGAAGGCTACTAATTTTTTTTCTTTGTCTGTATATTTCTTTGTTACTTTGGCAGGTCCCATTAGAACTCTGTCTGTTGCTTCATCTATTTCAGCCATTGTTATGGTTTTTTTATTTCTTCTTACGGCAAGTAATGCTGCTTCATTAAGTAAGTTTTCTAGGTCCGCTCCGGAAAATCCTGGAGTTCTTTTGGCTAGATATTCTAAAGTGATACCTTTATCTAGTATTTTGTTTTTAGCATGTACTTTTAATATTTCTATTCTAGCATTTTTATCTGGCAAGCTTACTGTTACTTGTCTATCAAATCTTCCAGGTCTTAATAATGCTGGATCTAGAACATCTGGTCTGTTAGTAGCGGCTATAATAATTATTCCTTCGTTAGCACCAAATCCATCCATTTCAGTAAGTAATTGGTTAAGAGTTTGTTCTCTTTCGTCATGTCCTCCACCAAGTCCTGTACCTCTTTGTCTTCCAACAGCATCTATTTCATCGATAAATATTAAACATGGAGCATTCATTTTTGCTTGTTTAAACATATCTCTTACTCTTGAAGCACCAATACCTACGAATAATTCTACAAAGTCTGATCCACTTATATAATAGAATGGTACTTTTGCTTCGCCGGCAACGGCTCTAGCTAGTAATGTTTTACCTGTTCCTGGAGGCCCTACTAATAGAACTCCTTTTGGTATTCTTGCTCCCATACTAGTGAATTTCTTAGGATTTTTTAAGAAGTCTATTAATTCTTGTACTTCTTCTTTTTCTTCGGTTAAACCTGCTACATCTTTGAATGTTGCTTTACTTTCTTCGACTAGTTTAGCTCTTGATTTTCCAAAGTCCATAGATTTGTTTCCACCACCTAGTTGTTTTGTGAATACCCAAATTACTAGTCCACCTAATATTATGTATGGAACTACATTAGCTATTACTAATAACCATGATGATGCTTCTGGATCATTTATTATAGTTAGTTTGAAAGACCCTGTTCCTTCTTTGGCGGCAGTTATTTTTGATATAAATTCTTCTGATTGAGGAATATATAGTATAAAGTATTCGTTATCTTTATATTCATCTAATTTACCAGTTAATTTATATGTGTCTGTTCTTACCTTTGGTGTAATTGTTAATTCTGTTATTTTACCACCATTTAAGTCTTGTAAGAATTCATCATAGGTAAGTTCATTTACTGTGTTGTTGAACATTTTAAATGCTACTAGGCATCCTATAAAGAATACTAATAAGAATACATATGGTAATAAATTTTTCTTGATATCTTTTTTATTCATTATTTTCATCTCCTTCAATGTACTTAATTATTATATCATAGTTTTCTTCTTTTTTATTACATAAATTACTTTTTTTTATATTTGGTATCCATAGGATATTATCTTTGGCATCAACTAGCAGTGGATAATTGTTTCTTTTGGATAATGGAATTTTATTCTCAATAAATATTTCTTTTATTTTCTTTTTAACATTACTATTTTTAAGTATTATGTAATCACCATCTTTTCTATTACGAAAATATAGGGGAAAATTTATATCTTTACTATTTAGTCTACATATGTTGTTACCATCATTTTCTTCTTTTTCTTTTAATACAAAGGTTATGTTATTTATCTTTATATTATTTTTTAGTTCTAATTTATAGTTATTATTATTACTATTATTATCTTTTATGTATAATTTATTATATTCTTTTATTAGTATTTTGTTTTGGGGAAGATTTATTTTTATATTTGGTTTATTATTGTTTACTAGGGATAATATATTATTTATGTGTTTACTAGTGATAATATTACTTTTATTATTATATAAGTTATTCATTATGTAGTATAAGATATTTTTTTGAATAAATGGATCTTCTCTATTTAATACATCTATATTGATAGTATTATTTTGATAGATATTTGGTATTTTTTCTTGGATTGTTCTATCTATATATTCATTATATTCTTGTAATGTTCCAGAATATTTTAGAAAACTTAGATGAATATCTTTCTTTCTTTCTTTTAAGATAGGAAGCACTTTGTGGCGATACCAGTTTCTAGTATAGTCGATGTTTGTGTTAGAACTATCAATATAATATGTGATATTATGTGATTTGTTATAATTTTTGATATCTTCTTTAGTATATGGTAGTAGTGGTCTTATAATAGTATAATTTGGTAATTTACTTATTCTTTTTATACCTGCGTAACCTTCGATATTAGAACCACGTTCTATTTTCATTAATATCGTTTCAATCAAATCATCGCCATGGTGGGCAAGAAATAACTGATTTGAATGATATTTTTTTAGTATTTCTTCGTAGAAGTTATATCTTATTTTTCTGGCTTCATTTTCAAAATTATTTTCTTTATATTCTTTTATAGTCATTGTTTCAAATATTAAGTTATGTTTTTGACAGTATTCTTTTAAATAATTTTCTTCTATTATACTTTGTTTGCGGATATTATGATTTATGTGACATACTATTATTTTGTTTGTCTTTTTTTCTAGCAAGTCTAATAGGCACATTGAGTCAGGCCCTGCAGAGACACCGATTACTACATAATTATCAAAATTAATGTCGTCTAATACTTGGTTCATAGTTCCTCCTTCAAGCATATATTATATCAGAAAAGTTGATAAATTTAAATATTTGTTTTGACTTTTATTTATTTTTAATATATAATTTTACATTGTGAGGTGAATTCAGTGGAAAATGTAGAAAATTTTTCTTCATTTATGGCTGGTGTTTTTTTAACTAGAAGAGAAATTAGCTGTAGTGAACTTTCATATTTAATGAATGATTATTCTATTAAGATGAATTGCTATATTGTTGAAGATGATGATGAAATTTATATGTTTAATAATTTTATACATTTCGATAATAAGAAAATATTTGTTAAAGAGGCATATGATGATTATGTTAATATTAATAATAGAGATATTTGCTTTGAGAATTTTTTATATGGTTTAACTAGTAATGATGTAAAAGTATATTTTAATATTCCTAATAGGAGTAATAATATTTTAAAAATAAAAACTAAAGTTTCATAGAAAACTTTAGTTTATTTTTATTAAGTAGTATTTTTTCTTTCCTCTTCTGATGATGTGATTCTTTTTGCTATTTGTTATGATATAATTTTCATCATTTATTATCTCTCCATCTAATGTGATGGCATTATTTGATAAGAATTCTCTAGCTTCTCTTTTTGATGATGCTATATCATTATTTGTCATTATATTTATTATTGTATCTTCTTTTGCTTCGATAGTAGGCATTCCTTTAAATACCATTTCTATTTCTTCATCAGTTAGTTCTTTTACATTACCAGTAAATAGACATTCTGTTAGTTTGATTGCTTCTTGTAGTTCTTCTTCACCATGTAAGAATCTTACTACTTCACTAGCAAGTGCTTTTTGGGCTTCTCTCTTTTCTGGTTCTGTTTTTACCTTTTCTTCTAATTTATTTATTTCTTCATGTGATAGGAATGTAAATACTTTTAGGTATTCTACTACTTTTGAATCATCTGTATTTACTAGGTATTGATAAATTTCATAAGGGGAAGTTTTGTTTTTATCTAGCCATAGTGCATTTCCTTCACTCTTACCAAATTTATTTCCAAATTTGTCTAGTATTAGTGGCATTGTAAAACCATATACTTCTTGTCCTGTTTTCTTTCTTATTAGGTCAATACCAGCGGTTATATTTCCCCATTGATCTGAACCTGCTACTTGAAGTGTACAGCCATATTCTTTATTTAGGTGTAAGAAGTCTAAACTTTGTAATATCATGTAAGACATTTCACAATAAGTAATGCCACTTTCTAATCTTCTTCTTACAATGTCTTTATTGATCATGTAATTTACATTGAAGTGTTTTCCATAATCTCTTAAAAAGTCGATAGCGGAAATATCTTTTATCCAGTCATAGTTATTTACTACTTTGAAGCCAAATAATCTTTGTACTTGATTTTTTAGGCATTCTGTGTTTCTGAATAATTCTTCTTTTACAATTGTGTCTCTTTCTGCGGTTGGCCTTGGGTCTCCTATTAAACCTGTTCCCCCTCCTACTAATAGGATTGGATTATGACCATAGTCTTTTAATCTTTTACTTATTAAAAAACTTGATAAATGTCCTAGATGTAATGAATCGGCAGTAGGGTCTGTACCTATATAAAATGTTAATTTTTCATTGTTTAACTTATCTATTAAATCTGGACTTGAAAAGTCTTTTATTAATCCTCTCCATACTAAATCGTCATATAATTTCATTTTTATCCTCTCCTTTTTTATATAAAAAAAGATGATACCAAAAGGACGAAATTACTCGTGGTACCACCTTTATTTACAATATTTTATTTTTATTTATTAATAATATTGTCTCAATATGATAACGGTTTTTACCGATTAAACTCTTAATATTGTAATTCGTTATTTCGGTATTGTTAATTTCCACCTAACATTAACTCTCTATATTTAATACTATTTGAAATAATTACTTAATATTCGTCGTTGTTTAATAAATATGTTTAAATTGTATTACATTTTATTATTATTGTCAATAATAAATTATGATTTTTTTTAAAATTTTTGTTTATTCACTTCAAATCTAAGGTTTTGAAGTGTCAACTTGAGCCTACTAAAGTAGTCTTAAGTTGAGATATCAACCATATATATTATATATAAGTTAATGATATATACTTAGAAAATGAGTTAATTTGGTATTATTAATTTACTTTTTTATTTTTTTATTATATAATATTTAAGGAAATGAGGGATAATCTATGATAGATAGACTAGAGGCTACATTAAAAAGATATAATGAGATTGGAGAAGAACTTGCTAGTCCTGAGATTATATCAGATATTAAGAAAATGACTCTTCTTTCTAAAGAAAGAACTGGGTTAGAGAAGACTGTTGAAGTATATAAAGAATATAAAAAAGTGTTAGATGATATTGAAGAGGCTAAGGAATTATTAAAAGATAAGGATATGGCTGATTTTGCTAAAGAAGAACTTACTAATGCTGAGGAAAAGAAAAATAAGTTAGAAAGTGAACTTGAAGTATTGTTAATACCACATGATCCTAATGATGAAAAAAATGTTATTGTGGAAATTAGAGGAGCTGCTGGTGGGGATGAGGCTAATATTTTTGCTGGTGATTTGTTTGATATGTATAGTAAATATGCTTCTAATGAGGGATGGAAAATAGAAATACTTAACGCTGTTGAAGGTACTGCTGGTGGATATTCACAAATTGAATTTATGGTTAAGGGCGATTGTGTTTATTCTAAACTAAAATATGAAAGTGGTGCTCATAGGGTACAAAGAGTTCCTGCTACTGAAAGTCAGGGTAGAGTGCATACTAGTACTGCTACTGTTCTTGTTATGCCTGAGGCTGAAGAATTTGATTTTGAACTTGATGAATCAGAGGTTAGAATTGATATAACAAGAAGTAGTGGATGTGGTGGACAAGGTGTTAATACTACTGATAGTGCTGTTAGACTTACACATATTCCTACTGGTATTATTGTTTATTCACAAACTGAAAGAAGTCAGATTAAAAATAAAGAACTTGCTTTTAAAATACTTAAAACTAGACTTTATGATATGAAACTTAGAGAACAAGAGGAAAAAGAGGCAGCTGAAAGAAAAGTTAAGATTGGTACTGGAGATAGAAGTGAGAAGATAAGAACTTATAATTATCCACAAAATAGAATTACTGATCATAGAATTGGATATACTTCAATGAACTTAGATAGAGTTATGGATGGAGATATGGAAGATTTAATTGAGGCTTTAATTAATGAAGATCAAAAAAAGAAATTAGAAGGAACTATTTAATAAGTTTATGAATAAAGAAATAGAATATTTAAAAAAATATTTAAAAGATAAAGATATGGAGACTGCTATTAAAGAGTTAGAAAATGGTGTTCCAGTACAATATATTGTTGGTAATGTTGATTTTTATGGTAATATTTTTAAAATTAATAAGAATACTTTAATACCTAGATTCGAAACTGAATTATTAGTAGAAAAAACTATTAAATATATAAATAAGTATTTTAATAATGAAATTAAAATACTTGATATTGGTACTGGTAGTGGGTGTATTGCTATTACTTTAAATAAACTATTAGATAATAGTATGGTAACTGCTGTTGATATATCTAAAGATGCTCTTGATGTTGCTAGAGAAAATAATAAAATTAATAATACTGATGTTAATTTTATAGAGAGTGATGTTTTTTCTAATATTAATGATAAGTATGATGTTATTATTAGTAATCCACCATATATTGGGTATGATGAAGATATTATGGATGTTGTTTATAATAATGAGCCACATATGGCATTATATGCTAATGATAATGGGTTATATTTTTATGATAAAATACTTAGAGAATGCAAGTGGTATCTAAATGATAAGTTTCTTATAGCCTTTGAAATAGGTTATAAACAAGGGAATGATATTCTTAATATTATTAATAAATATTTTGATAATGTTAATATATCATTAGAAAAAGATTATAGTGGTAGAGATAGATTTATATTTATTTGGAATCATTAGTTTAATACTAGTGATTTTTTATATTGACTTTTATAAAAAAAGTTTATATAATACTATTGATTTAGATTTTTTGAATTGTTTATATTTTTTGGTGTCAGCAAAGGTGCTGCAGGAGGTATAACAATGAATAACAAAATTAAAGAATATCTAAATCAAAATAAATCTTTGACATTTAATAGTCTTCTTTTTTCTTACATAGATGAAGGAGGCTATAAAGATGCGGAGATTTATAAAAGGGCAGGTATAGATAGAAAGTTGTTTTCTAAGATAAGATGTAATAATAATTATATTCCTAAAAAAAATACTGTTATTAAGTTATGTCTATCTTTATCATTAGATAAAAATAGGTTTAATAATTTACTTTCAAGTGCTGGATATAGTTTAAGTAAAAATAATAATTTTGACTTAGTTATATCTTATTGTATAGAAAATGATATTTATGATATTAATATTATAAATGATTATCTATATACTTATGCTGGTGTTATTTTATAAAAATAACATTGTCTCTTTTAAAGAGACCTTTTTTTTAATCTTTGTTATATAATTGTATACGAAAGCGGAGGTAATATATATGAAAACAAATATTTCAGAATTAATGAATATAATAGCGGATGAGGAAAAGAAATTTACCAATATAACTTCTCATATTGAAGAAATGATTTTCAATGAAACTATTATTGAACTTGATGGAACAGCTAATGTTATTAAAGATTATAAGAAAGACTTTGATGAGGCTCTGATGGAACAAGAGAACATTTTGAAAAAAATATCTAAATTAAAAGCTACTTTATATGAAAAAAATAACTCATTTAAGTTATCTGATGGCAGAACTATTCAAAGCGCTATTGTTGATAATACTTATCTAAGGAAGTTGAAATCCTTTTATGATGATTTATTAAAATGTAAAAGTGCTAAAAGAAGAGTTACTGAGGTTAACAATTCTTATTTTGATTGTGTTGATGTTAATTATAATGCTGATGAAATAAGAGAAAAATCTAAGACATTAGAAGAACAAATACAAAGAACTGACTTTGAAATATCTAAGTTAAATTCTATTGAATTTGAAATTTCTTTGTAATGTAAGTGGTCTCTTTAAGTTATTTTAAGAGTTAAATTGGGATAACTATTTCAAGCCATTACTATCTATTTTAAATCTTTATATTTATGTAATCGATTGGTGATGAAAATTTTATAGTTTAGATTTACTTATTACATTTATATATGATTATTGTTTACAATTAAAATTGTCTATAAAAAGTTATTTATTTGGTGATATTTTGTATTTGAAGTGGATAGGAAAAGAAGCATCTTTTTATGGTGCTTCTTTTTGTTTGTTTAAACTATTTTCTTCTTTGAAGACAGCATCTAGATCTTTAGTGGTTCCATTTAATGTTGGTTCTGTTCCTTTTATATAGAAGAACATTTCTTTTTTTGTATCATTATCATTTGCTATTACACCTGTTATAGGGTTTACTAATACTCCTACTACATTGGAAGGTATAGTATACCATGTTGTTTCTTTATCTTTGAAATATGCTTCCATAGTATCTATCCATATATTTTTATGATATGAATATTCTTTTGATTCTATTTTACTATTATCATCATAACCGTTCCAAATACTTAGAACAGCATCTTTATTATAACCTATTATTAATAAATCAGTATCAGTTGTTCCTGATTTAATGCTATATTTATGAGTTATGTTAGGTAATAATGATATTAGAGTGGGATAGTTATAGTCAATAAAGTTTTTATTATAGGTATATGTTAACATTTCGTTTAATATAAAAGTAAGACTTTGATTAAGTATTAGTTCTTTTTCTTCTTTATTTTCATATAAAATATTTCCTTTGGAGTCTACTATTTTCTTAATAAAATGTGGTTCTACTTTGTATCCTAAATTAGCAAATGATGAATAACTTGTTGTCATTTCTAATAAACTTATTTCTTCAGTACCTAAGGCTAGAGATGGAATTGCGGTTAGATTACTAGTTATTCCTAATCTTTTAGCAGTATTTATTAACATATTTTCTCCTAGAAAGAGATGAGTTTTGACAGCATATATGTTATCAGAGTAAGAGATGGCTGCTGCCATTGATATTGGGCAATTGGCATAGGTATTATTATAGTTATTTGGGCTATATGTTTTATCTCCGGCAAAGGTAAAGGTTGTTTTTTCACTAGTAAATGATGATGATGATGTAAAGCCACTTTCTAGAGCAGTATAATATAATAATGGTTTCATTGTAGAACCTACTTGTCTTTTGGCTTTAGTGGCTCTATTATATTCACTTTTATTATAATCATTGCCTCCTATCATGGCTATTACTCCTCCAGTATTAGGATTCATCATGATAGCGGCTGTTTCTACTTTGGTTTCATCATTTATATAACTATATACAGCTTTTTCTAAATCTTCTTGAGCTTCTATATCTAGAGTTGTATATATTTTTAAACCTCCTGTTTTAGTTATTTCTTCTGGTATGTTTGTTAATCTTTTTAATTCTTCTAATACAGAGTCTTTGAAATAATTAATACTTGTTATATTGCTTTTTTCTTTTTTACCTATAATAGTTAGGTTAGTATTTATAGCGTTATTATATTCTTCAGTAGTTATCTTTTTATTTTTTTGCATCATCTTTAAGACTATTTTTTGTCTTTCCTTGGCCTTAGTATAATTTTTTACTGGTGAATAGTTATTAGGAGATTTTGGTATTCCTGCTAGTAGGGATGCTTCTGCTAGGGTGAGGTCTTTTGCTGATTTATTGAAATAGTATTTAGATGCGGCTTCTATTCCATATACTCCACCATAATTAATGGTATTTAGATAACCTTCTAGTATTTCATTTTTGCTATAATGTACTTCTAATTCAGTGGCTAGAAGGGCTTCATCTATTTTTCTTTTCCAAGTTTTTTCAAAGTTTAGAAAAAGATTTCTGGCATACTGCTGAGTAATAGTGGAGGCTCCTTCACTTTTGTCCTTTTTGATAATATTTGTTATCATTGCTTTTCCTATTCTTAGATAATCAAAACCAATATGCTTGTAAAAATATTTATCTTCTGTTGATAGAGTGGCTTCTACTAGATATGGACTTATTTCTTTTAATGGTATCCAATCTTTATCATCATTAAATACTAATTCATTTTTAGTATCATATAAATAGAATGATTGTGATTTATTTATTTCTAATTTTGGTGTTATAAAAGCATAGGTAAAGACTACTATATGGATTAATATAAATACTAGTAATGGTGATAAACTTAATAGTATTATTTTCTTTGTTTTTTTCTTCATTTATATCCCTCATTTTTGTTGTTTTTGTATGTCATTTATTATTATGATAAAAATTGCGTAAAATATGTTGTATTTTTTTTAAAGATATGATATGATTTCAAATGAAATGTTTGGAAGTGATATTATTAGAGTTAAAATTAATGGTTATTTAAAAAATAATACAGAAAATGAACTTATTACTTTTAATGAAAAAGGTATTAAAAATAAGGAAAAGATATCTTTTGTATTTGATGGTGTTAAGTATTCTATTAAGATTAATGATAATGATATTTTACTTGTTAGAGATGGTAATGATTTTATTAATAGTTTTTCTTTTAACGAGAAACATGGTAAAAGTAATTATTATCTTAAAGAACATGGTTATTCTGTTGATATGGATATTAATATGAAGATGTTTGATGTTAATGATAATAAGATTTATATTAAGTATGTTATTGCTGATACAGAATGTGAATATGAATTACTAATTGAAATGGGTGATATTTTATGAGTATAAAAAATAAATTACAGTGTATTATAAAAAAGAGTTTACCGGTAGATATGGATGTTAATAAAATAGTTATTGAGATTCCTAAAGATAAGAAAAATGGTGATTATTCTACAAATGTAGCCTTTTTACTTACTAAGGAACTTAAGTCTAGTCCTATTAATATTGCTAATGATATTATTAAGAATATTAGTGATGATATGATTGATAGAATAGAGGTTGCTAATCCTGGATTTATTAATTTCTATATTAATAAAGATTATTTACTTAATAATATTAATGTTATTAATGATATGGGAAAGAACTATGGTAAGAGTGATTTTGGTAAATTAGAAAAGATTAATATTGAGTATGTATCTGCTAATCCAACTGGTACTTTACATATTGGTCATGGTAGAGGTGCTGTGTATGGTGACTGTTTATCTAAGATAATGTCTTTTGCTGGATATGATGTTACAAGAGAATATTATATTAATGATGCTGGTAATCAGATGTATAATTTAGGTGTATCTATTAAAGAAAGATATAAGGAAAGATGTGGAGTAGAATTTGCTATTCCAGAGAATGGTTATCATGGTAAAGAAATTATTGTAATAGCGGAATCTTTATATGATGAATATGGTGATAGTAAATTAGATGAAGATATTGAATTCTTTAGACAAAAAGGTCTTGATATTTTACTTGATGGTATTAAGAAGGATTTAGATAAGTTTAGAGTTAATTTTGATGTGTTTACTAGTGAACAGTCTTTATATGATCGTGGATTTGTTGAAAATACTTTGAATAAACTTAAAAATAGTGGTAAATGTTATATTGATGAAGGGGCTTTATGGCTTAAGACTACTGATTTATATGATGAGAAAGATAGGGTATTAGTTAAGAGTGATGGTAATTATACTTATCTTCTTCCTGATATTGCATATCATAGCGATAAATTTAATAGGGGTTATGATAGACTTATTGATGTATTAGGTTCAGATCACCATGGTTATATTCATAGACTTAGATCTTCACTTGAATTTGTTGGATATGATTCATCTAAGATTGATATTAGAATTCTTCAGATGGTTAGACTTCTTAGAAATGGTGAAGAGGTTAAACTTAGTAAAAGAACAGGTAAAACTATTACTCTTAATGAGTTAATTGAAGATGTTGGTGTTAATGCTGCTAGATACTTCTTTGCTTCTAAGAGTTTAGATACACAAATGGATTTTGATCTTGATTTAGCAGTTAAAAATAGTAATGAGAATCCAATTTACTATATTGAGTATGCTAATGCTAGAATTAGTTCTATTCTTAGAGGAAAAGAAATTCCAAAAGATATTAAATTTAGTACTATAGAGAGTGATAGTGCATATACTATTTTGAATAAATTATTAGAATTTGAAGATGTTATTATTAGTGCTGCTTCAAAAGGATTACCACATTTGGTTGCTAATTATTTATTTGAACTTGCTGGATTATTCCATAGTTATTATTCAGTAGAGAAGATTGTTACTGATGATGAAATATATACTAAGGAGAGAATAGCTCTTATTAATGCAGTTAAAGTTGTTATTAACAATGCTGCATATATGTTAGGGTTAATTCTTAGAGAGGAAATGTAGGAGGAAATATTATGCTTAGTAAAATGAGTAAAGAAAATCTTGAAATGTTATCTTATGCTAAAATAGCAGAATTATATTTAAAGGAAAATAAAAAACCAATGAATACTGCTGATTTATTTAAAGAGGTATGTAAATTACTTGAGTTATCTGATGAAGAGTACCAAGAAAGAATTGGTGACTTCTTTGAATCACTTACTACTTCTAAAGAATTTATCTTACTTAATGATGGTAATTGGGATTTAAGGGCTAATCATTCTGTTAAAATTGATATTGATGATATATATGAAGAAGTTGACTCTGAAGAAGAAGATGAAGATGTTATTGATGATGAGAATATGAGTGAAGAAGATAATTATGATGATGATTATACTGATGATAGTGATGCTGATTTAATAGATGATGATTATGCTGATTTAACTATAGTAGATGACGAAGAACTAGAAGATGAGAACTAGTTCTTTTTTCTTGACTTTTAATATTTAGTATATTATAATATTGGTATTATTTGGAGGTTATTATGAATTATTATGAAGAAACATACAATAAATTTGTTAAGGAACTTGCTCTTGATGAATTGGAAACTTTGAAAGAAACTATGATTTATGAATACAATGATTTAGATAGTGAATATGATGCCCTTTTTAACGAGTATAATAGAAAAATGAAAAGTGTTAAGAATAAGAACGATGGGCAAAGACAAAAAGAAACAAATAGACTTTTTAAATCAATATATATGAGTTTATTTTTTTGTTTTATCTTTAGTGTTTTTACCTTTTTTATTGATGTTAATCCTTTGGCTATATTAATTACTATGGAAGTTGGTTTTGTTTCTAGTCTATTCCTTAGTTATAAGAAATATTGTAAAGTGATGGATGTTTTTGAAAAAAAAGAAAAGATATTGAAGAAAGAATATGAAGATAGTTCTGATAAATTATATAGTAAATTAAATTTGATTTCAAAATATATTGATAAGTTAAGTATGGAAATTTCTAGTAAAAAACAAGATCTAGCTTTATCGGTTAATGAATGTGGTAAATTATATATGGATTTATCTGAAGATAAGGTTGAATATAAGGATGATACTATTGAAGAAAATAAGCCTTATGTTAGAAGAAAAAAATTAAGTAATAGACAGATGTTAATTAATGGTATAGAACTAGGTGATGAGAACTAGTTCTTTTTTTTTATTTCTTTCATAGTATTAGATGGAGGCTATATGAAAAGAAAGATTAGAATTGGAATACCTAGAGGATTACTATATTATCGTGATTATATTTTATGGAAGACTTTTTTTGAGGGGATTGGTTGCACACTTATTTTAAGTCCTCCTACTAATAAGGGTATTATTGATAAAGGAGGTAATATATCAATTGATGAGTCTTGTCTTCCTGCTAAGATTTATTTAGGACATGTTAAAGAACTATCTCAAAAATGTGATTATATACTAGTACCTAGAATATGTAATTATGGAAAAGGCAATAGGGTATGTATGAAGTTTAATGGGATATATGATGTTGTGAATAATTTATTTGAAGATAAAATACTTAATTATGATATTGATTATATAAAGGGTAAATTTGAATTATTTGGTTTTATTAAGATGGGAATTAAATTTAATAAGAATATTTTTAAAGTTTTATTTTATTATATTAAGGGTAAAATTAAAAACAGAAAATATTATTTAAGTCTTATTAATAAACAAGATAAGATTCTTAGAACTAATAAAATGAAGATTCTTATTGTAGCACATCCTTATGTTGTTTATGATGAATATTTATGTGGTAATATTATTCGTTATTTTAAGGATGAAGATATTGATATTTTATATTCTGATAGGCTTAATAGAAAGATTGCTATTTCTTATGCAGAAGATTTTTCTAATACTTTATATTTTCTTTATTCTAAAGAGAATATTGGTAGTTCTTTCTATTATAAAGATTGTGTAGATGGTATTGTCTTTTTATCTTCTTTTCCTTGTGCTTCTGATTCTTTAGTTAATGAACTTGCTATTAGAAAGTTAAAAGATGTACCTGTTATTAATATTATTATTGATGATAGTACTGCTACTAGCGGGTTAATGACTAGACTAGAGAGTTTTGTGGATATTATAAAGGCTAGGCGAGATAATGGATAGGGTTATTTCTTTTCCGCATTTGGGAAATTATTATATTGTTTTTGATTATTTTATTAGAAAGGCTACTAAATGTAAAGTAATTGTGCCACCCGCGACTACTAAAAGAACTATTGAAATTGGTAGTAAGTATGCTCCTTCTTTTGTATGTGTACCTTTTAAATATAATCTTGGTAATTATATTGAGGCATTAGAAAAAGGGGCTAATACTTTAGTTCAAGGTGGTGGTGGATGTAGATATGGATATTATGGAGAACTTGAAGAAAAGATATTAAGAGATTTAGGCTATGACTTTGAGTTTTATAATATGATTAGAGATAATCATATTTCTCTTAAGAAGGGATATAAGTTTTGTAAAAAAATGAATAAAAGGGCTAATCCTATTAGTACTTTTTATTATTTGATTAATAGTTTAGTTATGATTATTTGTATGGATAAGATAGAAAAATATATTAGACTTAATATGGGATTTGAAGTAGTAGATGGTTCTTTTGAAAAGATAGAAAAAGAATATTTGGATAGTTTTAAGGATAATGGGATATTTAAAAATATTTATAACTATTTTAAGTATAGAAAAAAATTTAGAAATATTTTAATTAATAAGCCTACTAATCCTCTTAGAGTTGCTATACTTGGAGAATTATATTCTCTAATTGATGCCAATACTACTTATAATAGTGAAAGAAAGATTATGAAAATGGGAGTAGAAGTATATAGAGATACTGATCTTACTTATTTACTTATTACTAAGAGATTTATACTTAATAGAATGATTAGGAAGGGTAAGAAATATATTAAATATCATTTAGGGGCAGATGCTAGTGGTAGTGTTGTTAAAAGTTATTTATATGGATTAGAAGGATTTGATGGTATTTTACATCTTAAGAGTTTTGGATGTACTCCAGAGATATCTGCAATGAGTATTATGCCATTTATTAGTGATGAATATGGTATTCCAATAATTTATATGAGTTTTGATGCTGAGGATAATGAAGTTGGTGTTGATACTAGACTAGAAGCCTTCTATGACATGATCAAAATGAAAAGGAAACAGATTTAGGTTTCTTTTTTTTAAGCAAGTTTACACCCCGAATATGACAGTTTATAATTTATAGACTTATTGGCTATAAATTACTAGGAAAGATTATAGCCTTCCTAGACAAATGAAAAAATTTTAATATAAATATTTATAAAATTATTTGTATCTTAAAAGAAGTGTGATATAATAGATATGAGTAAGAAGGTGTTTATAGTGGGAGAAGTATTATTTCTTTTATTTATAGTTATTTGTATAGGACTTATATATATAGTACATAAATATTTTGGAAAGTATGAATTTTATTTTTTGGGTGTTATTTATACAGTTATTTCTTTTCTAATGTCTTTTAAATTAATAAATATATTTGGTTTAAATATTAATCCTAGTATTATATTTAGTAGTGGTTTATTAGCTATTTTATATTATTTTATTAAGAGATATGATGTTAAAGAATATAAGAAATTTAGTATGTTAGTATTAATTACTAATGTTGTACTTTATATGTTTCTTTTATCTAATGCTTTTATGATTCCTTCGATATATGATAAAACTTCTTCTTTATATCAAAGTTTAGTTTTAGATAATTTAGTTATGTTTATTACTTATCCAATAGCAATGATTGTTACTTTATATTTAGGTGGTTATTGTTTTAAGACATTAAAAGAAGAAAAAGAAAAGAAAAATATTAAGATTATTGCTACTATTGTAGGACTTATGTTTATTGATACTTTTATCTTTATTTATTTTAGTTATGCTTTTCTTATTAGATTTGATAAGGCTATTATTATTGCTATAGAGAATTATTTTATTAAGAGTATTATTATGATTATATATGTATTTATTATTAATAAAATACTTAGTGTAAAGAAGGTGAAGTAATGAATTATATATTAATTTTATTAGAAGTTATTTTTACTTTCTTTCTAATGTTTATATTTTATAAAGTTGGTAAAAAGAATGGTTTATATTTATATATGGTATTAATGTCTAGTATAGCTAGTATTATTATGTTTAAGACAATAGATTTATTTTCTTTTCAGGTAAATCTTGGTATTCCTATTATTATGGGATTATTTATATGTAATAATATTATTATTCAAAGATTTGGCATTGATGAAGTTAAGAGAATAATGACTACTAGTGGGATAGCATATGTAGTAGTGGGAATTATTGTTTCACTACTGTCACTTACTATTAATAGTGATTATGTACTTACTAGTAATGAGGTTTTTAATAGTTTATTTGGTTATGATATAAATAATATTAGAATTTTTATTGGTGGTTTTGTATCAATTATGTTGATGCTTTGGAGTAGTAGTTATGTTTATTACTATATTAGAAGGAGTAAGAATATTCTTTGGTTTAGTAATATTGGTACAATGTTATTTATTCAGATGTTAGAAAGTATTATCTTTGTTATTATTTCTTATATTGGAGAATTTGATTTTACTTTGTTATTTGGAATGATTGTTATTAGATATTTAATTAAAATTATGATTGGTATGATAGGACTTATTCCTGTATATACAATTGTTAAGATGAAAGATAAGTAGGTGTATTATGAGAACAAGAAAACAAGAATTAGTTAGTGATGATTTAAAACCTTTTGTATGTAATATTATGAAAGAATATAGAGAAAAGTATAATTATTCTTTAGAGGATTTGGCTAGGGCGCTTAATTATAAGAAGAATAGGCAGACTTTACATAAGTATGAAACTGGTACTCTGAATATTCCTTATGAGATATTTTTTGATATTGCTAATATTTTTAATATTAACTCTGATGTATTTGATGAGATTCCTATGACTAAGGATGAGAAAGATTTGTTTGAGAAGAAAATGATTCGTAGTTATGTTAATACAATGACTGGTAATAATAATATTACTTCTAGAGGAGAAAAGATTGTTAATAGTTATAGGAATGCCTCCTACGAGCCAGTTAGTAAGATGTGTGATTTATCTATTAAGTTGATGGATGATTCGATGGCTCCAATTTATTTGAAGGGTGATAGGGTATTCTTTAGAAAAAAAGATGGTTATAATAGTGGTGATGATATTGTTATTGCTGTTAAGGGTAATGTTTTATCTGTTAGAAGACTGTATAAAAGTGGTAAGGCTATTATTCTTCAGGCTATGAATCCTAAGTATCAAACTATTGTTGTTAATGTCTTTTCAGAAGATATGATACTTGGTAAAGTAGAGACTTTAAGTAGAGAGATAAAGTAATTTATTTCTTTTTTTATGGCAAAAAAAGAACTTCTTAAATGAAGTTCTTGACACTTTATTAGTTTAGTGCGTCTTTTAATTTGTTTCCAGCTTTGAATCCAGGAACTGTTCTAGCAGCGATTTTTACTGCTTCTCCAGTTTGAGGGTTTCTTCCAGTTCTAGCTTCTCTTTTTTTAGCAGTGAAAGTTCCGAAACCTACTAATGTTACTTTTCCAGTTTCTTTTAAACCGTTTGTAACTCCTTCCATCATAGCTTCTAATGCTCTACCAGCATCAGCTTTTGTTAAATCTGCTTTTTCAGCAATGAAATCTACTAATTCTGCTTTTGTCATTTTTATTACCTCCATTATTTTTTCTAAGCAATATATGTTATGCTTACTACATAAAGATACCATAATATCTCAATAAAATCAAGTATTTTAAGGAAATTATAGTAATTATTTTACGAAAATTAACTACTTGTATAACTTTTTACTCATTGTTAATAATATTATTGTAAGTTTTCTTTATTTGTGGTATAATAAGGCTGCTTTTTGAGGGGAGATGTTAGTATGAAGGATAAAACGAGAAAGGATATTATTATAATTATTAGTTATATTGCTCTTGTTATATTTGCTTTGGTTAATTTTAGTAAAATTTTTGTTTTTTTAGGAAAGGTTATTAGTATATTTTCACCATTCTTACTTGGTATTATTCTTGCGTTTGTACTTAATGTTTTGAATAATTTTATTGAAAAGAAAATTTTTGGTAAGATTAAACCTAGTAAGATTTGGAATAAGATTAAAAGACCGCTATGTATTACACTTAGTTTGATATTGGTATTTTTAACAATATTCTTTGTTATGAATTTACTTATTCCACAACTTAAGAATTCGGCTTCTTTATTTACTGATACACTTCCTGCTTATAAAGAAGATATTATTGGTATTTTGAATAAGTTTGATGTTGATGAGTCTACTGTTAACAAGGTTGGTGAATACTTAGATAATTTTGGTAAAGTTATTACTGATTATATTAAAGGTAATTCTAAGGATGTTATTACTGTTACTACTGAGGTTGCTACTTCGGTTGTTAATATTATTAGTAAAGGTATTATTACTTTGGTATTTGCTATTTATATGATTGCTCAAAAAGAGACTCTTAGTAGACAGATTAATAAAGTTATGAAGGCTTATTTAAAACCTAAAACTATTAATAAGATTAATACAGTTGGTACTCTTGCTAATAAAACTTTTTCTAATTTTGTCACTGGACAATGTTTAGAGGCTTTAATTTTTGGTAGTTTGGTATTTGTTGGTATGCTTATATTTAGATTCCCATATGCTTCTACTATTGGAGTGTTACTTGGTTTTACGGCTTTGATACCTATCTTTGGGGCTTTTATTGGTACGGCGATTGGATTTATTCTTATTATGATGGTTAGTCCTGTTAAAGCTATCCTATTCGTGGTATTTATTATTGTTCTTCAACAAATTGAAGGTAACTTGATATATCCTAGAGTTGTTGGTAAGAGTATTGGACTTCCTGGTATGTGGGTTCTTCTATCGGTTACTGTTGGTGGTAGTATTGGTGGAATACTTGGTATGCTTATTGCTACACCATTATGTTCTTTATTATATGCTTTATTTACTAAGATGGTAAATGATAGACTTAAGAGTAATAAGATTGTTACTAAAGTAAAAGAAAAGGCTTAACTTGATTGTTAAGTCTTTTTATAATACTATGGCTATCATATTTGATGAACCTTTATTGATTATTTTAGTTAGCGTTTGACATAGTTTATATCTTACATTGTCTGGCATCATTGATAGTTTGGCTTGAATTCCTTCTTGAACTATAACATCTAGACTACGACCAAATATTTCGCTTTTCCAAATATCTGTTCCTTCTTTATTTTCAGTTAGATAGTTTATTAGTTCTTTACTTTGTAATTCACTTCCTATTATTGGCTCAAATGTGCTTTCGACATCTACTTTTATCATATGAATTGATGATGCTTTGGCTTTTAATTTAATTCCATAACGAGAACCTTGTTTAATTATTTCTGGCTTATCCAGCTTCATATCATCTAGAGTAGGGGAAGCGATTCCGTAACCTGTTTGTTTTACCATTTTTAGGGCTGATTTTATTTGATTATATTCACGTCTAGCAATATTTAATTCTTGGAATAGTGATAACAATTCAGCTTTAGATGATACTGAAATACCCATGATGTCATTTAATGTTTTGCTATATAGTCCTTGTGGTGCTTCTAAATTTATGGTTACCTCTCCTGTTGAAGGATCAACTTCGGATATATATGATTTGGCTATATATTCTGATTCGGTAAAGTTGTTATTTATTTTATCTATATCTTTTAATTTGTTTACTTCGGTTATGGCTTCTTTTATTTTGGATATATATTCTTTTTTTAAATAGTGGTCAGGGGCTAATATGGCTATCCATTCGGGCATATTTACTTTTATTTGTTCTATTGGAAATTCATATAGGGCTTCTTTTAGAATATTATACATATCTCTTTCTTGCATTGCTTCAATACTTATTGGCATTACTGGAACATTATATTCTTCTTTTAGCTTGCCTGCTAGTGCTTCGGTATCTGGTAACATCGGATGAACACTATTTAATAATACTATATATGGTTTACCAACAGCATTTAATTCTTCAATTACTGTTTTTTCAGCTTCAACATATTCACTTCTTGGAATGTCTCCGATGGAACCATCAGTTGTTACTACTATTCCAATAGTGGAGTGTTCTTTTATTACTTTTTCCGTTCCTATTTCAGCGGCTTCAGTAAAAGGAATTGGTTCACTATACCAGTATGACCTGTTTTTGTGATACCCTTTTGTATTTTTAAAAATTGCTATC